>QFCE01001574.1_pt1 | contig 141969 bp, 121 predicted proteins | sample 5346091 | NCBI WGS metagenome assembly QFCE01 (sample SAMN09062252, study PRJNA434731) | Human gut metagenome, whole genome shotgun sequencing project. | isolation source: stool timepoint A chromium assembly | host: Homo sapiens | collected 2015
CACGGCCTGATCCTACAGTACGTCCGCCTTCACGAATAGCGAATGTAAGACCCTGGCTCATAGCGATCGGGTGGATCAGCTCGATTGTCATTTCGATGTTATCTCCAGGCATGCACATTTCTGTTCCTTCTGGAAGGTTGCAAACACCTGTTACGTCAGTTGTTCTGAAGTAGAACTGCGGACGATAGTTGTTGAAGAATGGTGTATGACGGCCACCCTCGTCTTTTGTCAGAACGTAAACCTGAGCTGTGAATTTTGTATGGCATGTGATTGTGCCTGGTTTAGCAAGAACCTGTCCACGCTCGATCTCGTTTCTCTGAACACCACGAAGAAGTGCACCGATGTTGTCACCAGCCTGAGCCTCGTCAAGAAGTTTACGGAACATCTCGATACCAGTTACAACAACTTTACGTGTCTCTTCTTTGATACCAACGATTTCAACTTCCTCAGATACGTGAAGAACACCAGCCTCAACACGGCCTGTTGCAACAGTACCACGACCTGTGATAGAGAATACGTCCTCTACAGGCATAACGAAGTCTTTATCTGTGTCACGCTTCGGATCCGGAATGTAGCTGTCTACTGCAGCCATAAGCTCCATGATCTTGTCGCCCCACTCGCCGTTTGGATCTTCAAGAGCTTTAAGAGCAGAACCCCGGATAACCGGTGTATCATCGCCTGGGAAGTCGTACTCGGAAAGAAGATCGCGAATCTCCATCTCAACCAGCTCAAGAAGCTCCTCATCGTCAACCATGTCACATTTGTTCATGAATACAACGATGTAAGGAACACCTACCTGACGGGAAAGAAGGATGTGTTCTTTTGTCTGAGCCATAACACCGTCTGTAGCTGCAACAACAAGGATAGCACCATCCATCTGAGCAGCACCAGTGATCATGTTCTTAACGTAGTCAGCATGTCCTGGGCAGTCAACGTGTGCATAGTGACGCTTCTCTGTCTCATACTCAACGTGTGCTGTAGAGATAGTGATACCACGCTCTCTCTCTTCCGGAGCTTTATCAATGTTCTCGAAATCTGTAGCGGAGTTACCAGCTACTCTCTCTGCCAGAACTTTTGTGATAGCTGCTGTAAGTGTTGTTTTACCATGGTCAACGTGTCCAATGGTACCAATGTTACAATGCGGTTTGCTTCTCTCAAACTTAGCCTTTGCCATTTTAAAATGTCCTCCTTAAAACTTGACTCTTTTGTCAGAGCATATTTTTTTAAAGTAAACTTGCTATCCTTGATTATATTGCAAATCAAGGATATTTGCAAGTATTTTATTAAGCGTCTTTCTTGGAAAGAATCTTTTCCTGTACGGACTTCGGAACCGGCTCATACTTCTCAAAGAACATGGAGTAGTTACCACGTCCCTGAGTTCTGGAACGAAGGTCTGTTGCATATCCGAACATCTCGGAAAGCGGAACGAAACCACGGATCATCTTACCTCCGCCGATATCGTCCATACCTTCGATACGTCCACGACGGGAGTTGATATCACCGATAACATCACCCATGTAATCTTCCGGAGTAGTAACCTCGACTCTCATGATTGGCTCAAGGAGAATCGGAGATGCCTTCTGCATAGCATCCTTGAATGCAAGAGAACCTGCAATGTGGAATGCCATCTCGGAAGAGTCGACCTCATGGTAAGAACCATCGTATACATTAGCATGGATACCAACAACCGGATATCCGCCAAGCATACCGGCTTTCATGGCCTCTTCGATACCTTCGCCAACTGCCGGGATATATTCCTTCGGAATAGCACCGCCGACAACAGTGGATTCGAACTTGTACAGTTCTTCACCGTTGGCATCCATAGGCTCGAATTTAACTTTACAGTGACCATACTGTCCACGACCACCGGACTGTTTCGCGTACTTGCTGTCAACCTCAACAGCCTTGGTGATTGTCTCTTTATAAGCAACCTGAGGAGCACCTACGTTAGCCTCTACCTTAAACTCACGAAGGAGACGGTCAACGATGATTTCCAGATGAAGCTCACCCATTCCGGCAATAATTGTCTGGCCAGTTTCCTGGTTTGTATGTGCACGGAATGTCGGGTCTTCCTCTGCCAGTTTTACAAGCGCCTCGCCAAGTTTGCCCTGGCCGGCTTTTGTCTTAGGCTCGATTGCAAGCTCAATAACAGGTTCCGGGAATTCCATGGATTCCAGGATAACCGGATGCTGCTCATCACAGATGGTATCACCTGTACCTGTTACTTTAAATCCTACTGCTGCAGCGATATCGCCGGCATAAACTTTATCAAGTTCCTGTCTCTTATTCGCATGCATCTGAAGGATACGTCCTACACGCTCTTTCTTTCCTTTAGAGGAGTTAAGAACATAGGAACCGGAATTCATTGTTCCTGAATATACACGGAAGAAAGCAAGCTTTCCTACGAATGGGTCAGCCATGATCTTGAATGCAAGTGCTGCGAACGGCTCTTCATCAGAAGAGTGTCTTACAATTTCATTTCCGTCAAGGTCTGTTCCAGCGATAGCCGGTACATCAAGAGGAGAAGGCATATACTCGATGATTGCATCAAGAAGCTTCTGAATACCTTTATTTCTGTAAGCTGTACCACAGCAAACCGGAACTGCTGCACATTCACATGTAGCTTTTCTCAGTGCTGCTTTCATAGCCTCTACAGACGGCTCTTCACCTTCCAGATACTCCATCATCAGATCGTCATCTAGCTCGCAGATTTTTTCTACAAGCTCTGTACGATACAGTTCTGCATCGTCCTTCATATCTTCCGGAATGTCAACGATAGAGATATCATCGCCCTTGTCGTCATTGTAGATGTATGCTTTCATCTCGAACAGGTCAATGATTCCCTTAAACTCATCTTCTTTACCAATAGGAAGCTGGATACAGATTGCATTTTTGCCCAAACGGGTTTTGATCTGCTCTACAGCTCCGTAGAAATCAGCGCCGAGGATGTCCATTTTGTTGATAAATGCCATTCTCGGTACGTTGTATGTGTCAGCCTGACGCCATACGTTTTCAGACTGCGGCTCAACGCCACCCTTTGCACAGAAAACACCAACAGCGCCGTCTAATACACGAAGAGAACGCTCTACCTCAACAGTAAAGTCAACGTGTCCCGGGGTATCAATGATGTTGATACGATGCTCAAGAGCACCCGGTTTTGCTTTGCAGTTTTCCTGCAGAGTCCAGTGACATGTTGTTGCTGCTGAAGTGATTGTGATACCTCTTTCCTGCTCCTGTTCCATCCAGTCCATGGTAGCAGTACCTTCATGGGTATCTCCAATCTTGTAGTTAACGCCGGTATAGTAAAGAATACGCTCTGTTGTTGTAGTTTTACCAGCATCGATATGCGCCATGATACCGATATTTCTGGTTCTCTCTAATGGATATTCTCTTCCAGCCAATGGATTTTCCTCCTCTAATTAGAAGCGATAGTGAGCAAATGCTTTATTTGCCTCAGCCATCTTGTGCATGTCTTCTTTCTTCTTAACAGATGCACCTGTGTTGTTCATTGCATCAAGAAGCTCGTTCGCAAGTCTCTCCTCCATTGTCTTCTCGCCTCTTTTACGAGAGTACATTGTGAGCCAGCGAAGAGCCAGCGCCTGACGTCTGTCTGCTCTTACCTCGATCGGAACCTGATAAGTAGCACCACCAATACGTCTTGCTTTTACTTCAAGAAGAGGCATGATGTTGTTCATAGCTTCTTCAAAAACTTCGATAGCTGGTTTGCCAGCTTTTTCTTCTACTCTGGCGAATGCTCCGTATACAATTTTCTGAGCGACACCCTTCTTACCATCAAGCATGATGTTGTTGATAAGCTTGGTAACCACTTTGTTATTGTACATCGGATCTGCCAGAACGTCTCTTTTCTGAGTATGTCCTTTACGTGGCACGTTACTTCCCTCCTTAATCAATATGATTATATCATCGGTACTCACTTCAAAAACTAAGGTGTTCGCACTGGTAAAGTCCTATATTAACCCGCAACCGACAGGGTATATGGAATACCGTACAAAATTTATAGCCGTTCGTGATCTTACAAATGATAAAATATGATGTTCCTGTCCTTTATTTATGATGGAAATTTACTGCCTGTCTGATGATCCGACAGCGGAATCCTCTCATTTCAGACGGAAACTTTCTCAATCGCCCTGCGACCGAGACTGATATCTTTAAAGTTTTCCCTCCCTCTTAAAAGGCGGGAACTTTCTCAAACACTTCATGCTCGAGAAATATCGCAAATTTCTTCACTACGCTACAAAATCTGCTTTATTTTTTCTTCGGTCTCTTAGCGCCGTATTTAGAGCGGGCCTGTTTTCTGTTGGCTACACCTGCAGTATCAAGAGTACCTCTGATGATGTGGTATCTTGTACCAGGTAAGTCTTTAACCCTACCACCACGGATAAGAACAACGCTGTGCTCCTGAAGGTTGTGTCCCTCTCCCGGAATGTAGCTTGTTACCTCGATTCCGTTGGAAAGACGAACTCTGGCGATCTTTCTAAGAGCGGAGTTAGGTTTTTTAGGGGTTGCAGTTTTAACTGCTGTACAAACGCCACGTTTCTGCGGTGCAGACTGCTCTACTGATTTCTTTCTTAAAGAGTTGAATGTCTTCTGCAGAGCCGGTGCTGTAGATTTCTTTACAGTGGTCTGACGTCCTTTTCTTACTAACTGGTTGAATGTTGGCATTCCATTTCACCTCCCGATTATTTTCTCCATGGATTCCCATGGGGTTGTGCGGTTGCTATTTCGTATTTATACGCACAAAAAGAAATGCATTCCTGTTGCACGCCTGCTCATTATATCCCGTAAAAATACGGCTGTCAAGGTATTTTCTGCATTATTTTTAATGTAATCGCCGACTTTTTCTCTTTTCTCACATTTCCTCATAGGACATCTCCCAGATATCCGCGAACACTGCCAGAGGACAGTCGGTCAGCAGACACATTAAAAGGAAACATTCATATGGATTTACAATATAAATCTCGCTCATTCCGCATTTATGGAGAATTGCCTGGATCTCATCCAGAAAATGGCGGTATCTGCTGTAAGGATCATCATCCTGCATTTCCTGAGATACGATAAAAAACTCAAGGGTGATCAGATCAAAGCGTTCCACCGGAAACTTATGATTCATAATGCTGTTGATCCGCTGTCTGCTGAACCTTTTCTGACTGAAATGCTTTGCCAGAATAGAAGCTGACATTTTTTTCAGATTACCCATTTTATTAACAGGTATCCCGCTGCAGATCACTTTTTCCACATCGGAATCCGAAATATCAGAAACCTTCCACACCTTGCCCCGCTCTTTTTCCTCCTCGTCCCCCTGATACATAGAAGCAATAATTTCCTTTGCTCTGTTCAGAAGACGGCAGAATTCCTGGAACGCCTGACTTTTTTCTGACATGGGGTCATCTGTTCCGGCTTTTACATACGCCAGATACTGAAACAGCTTTTCCTCGCTGTCAAGACACAGTCCTCCCGAAAATACTTTGGAAGCCTCTGTGTAATTCTCATCCGGCTCCAGCTCACTGTATCTGTTTTTCAGTTCCTCCGCCTTGTGATATCCATATTGTTTAAAGTAGCAGTACCAGTAAATAACCTCTTCTGGATTATGGAAATCAAAATCCTGCTCCCTGAGCACTCTGGTAAGAAAATCCGAAACATCATCTGCACTCATTCGCAGTCCGAACCCCAGAAGAAACACCGTTTCTCTTTTTACAGATGCCTGAGTAAGCCAGTTATTTACCAGGGAAGTCAGCTTTGTGGATGTAGGCTTCATGGACTTTGGCGTACAGGTTTCATGAAAAGATTCTATTACGATATCTCTGTAAATATCCTGAGTTACATCTGCAAACGGTTCTTCCAGCCCGGCTCTCTCATAAATATACCGTTTCAGATGGTCTCCAAAAGACACCAGTTCCATTTCTTTATACAGATAATGAAAGATCACATCTGCATCTTCATCCTCAAAGCCTTCCAGACTTACCACCTGACGAAAACGCTGAACTGCTTTTCTTGTAAACTCAAAATCCTCCACACGGTCAAAAGCAACCGTCTGCTCAAAATCCAGATCCTGCATTCGATTTTTCATTTTTCATCACCCTCATCTCTTTTGTGCATCCTGTCCAGCATTTTATGAAACCAGGTCTTTTCCGGCTCTCTGATCTCACAAAGCACCATCGTTGCATTATCTCTCCCACCCTTTTTCAGCGCCCGTTCAAGCAGAAGCTCCACGGTCTCCTGAACGGGAAGCTCTCTTGTAAGAATATCTGCGATCTCTCCGTCTGACAGCATATCCGTAAGCCCGTCCGAACAGAGAAGGTATCTCATTCCCGGATGTACCTCCATTTTTACAATAGACGGCTCCAGCGCCATGCTTTCTTCCGGAATCCCCACATATTGTGTAAGAGGAGACTTTCCAAAAAGAGAGCCTCCCAGAACATGGTCACGGGAGACCCTCCGAAACTGACTGTCCTCTGCCTGATAAATTCTGCTGTCGCCAAGATTACAGCCATACACCTGGTTCCCGGCAAATGCAAGCACTGCCGCCGTTGTTCCCATACTCCGGATTTTATTTTCAGCACTGTAGTCGCACACAGCCTGATTCATCCGTATACAGGCATTTTTCAAAAACTGCTCCGGATCCTCGGAAATTTCCTCTCTGTACTGTTCATAATATTCTCCGCAGGAGGATGCGGCAAGGTATGATGCAATTTCTCCACAGCTTTCTCCGCCCATACCGTCAAACACCGCCAGAAGCGGAAGCTCCTTTTGAGAAACGCTTCCACTTCTGATATGATCCATTCCCTGATTCTGTGCAGGAAGAAGCTCTCCGCAGCACCAGAAGTTGTCTTCATTATTATTTCGTATTTTACCTATATGACATACATAAGCATATTCAATGCGATACGCTGTCTTCTGCCACTGCGCCATCTTCTGTCCTTTCTGCCGACACTCCCACATTCAGTTCAGCTTCGTACTCTTCTGCTTTGTTCCAGTATTTTTCTGCCCGCTCTCTGTATTCGTAATTATCTGTCTCATTATCATGACAGATATTATTTTCATCTATCCAGCGGATCATTTCTCCCTCATCATAATAATAAAGATTTGCCTTCTGCTCGCCTGTTTTTAATTCCGGAAACACATTGTGATCTGCCCACACATATGCAAAAAACAGATCTCCGTCCCAGTAATAGTATTCTTCATAATAACCATCCTCAGAAAGCTCCGGATAAATAAGGACTTTCATCAGTTCTGCTTCTGTACCTTCTGATTTCAGATAACTGATCTTTCCTTCCTGTTCAGATCCGATCCAGTTATAGTGATTCAGATTTTCCGTAATTTCTGTTGCCTGAGAGCCAATCTTTTTCAGTGTATCCTGAAGCTGTTTGTTTTCTGCAGACTCCATAGTTTCAGTTACAGACTGCTTCAGTCTCTGAAGCTCTGCATTCTCTCTGATCAGCCACACAAAAACACTGACTGCAATACACACAGCAATAAACATTACAATCACTGCTGCAATCAGGGGATCAAAACGCTTTTTCTGTTTTTTTCTGCCGGAAGTTCCTCTCTTTCTGTGATTTTGGTTTCCGGTTTCAGACTGTATAGTTCTTCTTTTTGCAGATTCCGGCTTCCGGTTTCCGGATCTTTCGCCTTCCTGCCGAAGCACAATAGTGCCTCCTGGCTCTGGTTCTCCATAATGGATTTTTTCGGAAACAGGTTTTCTTTCCTTTTCTCTGATCTGCGTTTTTTTTGCATTTTCCGGTTTTTCAGGTTCTTCCGTATGCTTTACCGGCTGTTTTTGTTCCTGATATCTGACTGCTTCCAACGCCTCCCGAAATTCTTCCGGAGTCTGATACCTGTCTTCACGTCTGTACGCACAGGCCTTTAAAATAACCTGCGCCAGCCCGTCAGCAGCCTCTGCCGGTGCAGGAAGTTCCTCTCCCGACATTCTTCTGGTCAGTGCATTCTCTTTATCACGATATGTAATAAGCTGTTTTTCCAGATCAATAAATGGAAGGCGATTGTGATTTCTTAATCGGTACAATACAATTCCAAGCGAATAAATATCTACCCGCTGGTCATAGTCTTCACCCCGATACATTTCAGGCGCCATATAGGAAAACGTGCCTTTTTTGGAAAGACCATTTACATTTCTGTCCAGTTCCCTGGCGATTCCAAAGTCTCCAAGCTTGAATTCCCCGAATCTTGATACAAATATATTTTCCGGTTTAATATCTCTGTGGATGATATTCTGTTTCTGGCAATATTCCAGAGCTTTGCACAGATCGATCCCCAACCGGATAACTTCCTTTTCTGTAAGTTCCTTGCCCATACAGTAATCCAGAAATCCTGTCAGATACTCCATTCGAATATAAATATCCCACCCGATATCATCCAGATATTCCACAACCTTGTAATCTTCTACTGATACTACATGAGAATTTCCACGAAAATACTCCATGGTGCTGACTTCCTGAATACAGTCTTCCACAAGGCTGTGAAAATATTCTTTCACTGACTGTTCATCAGGATTCTCAGAACGGACACTGCTCAGTTCTCCCTGGCTGGAAGGAATGGTAATAACCTTGATAGCAGAATAAAACGTCTTCCCCTGTACGATTCTCTGCGCTTTATAAACCTTTCCAAAAGAACCTTCACCGATTTTTTCGATGATCTTCCATTCCGGCCACACCGAAATCGGAAGCTGTTTTTCCATTCCTCTTCCCTCCCCTCATGATTGCTGATATCTGACAGTTATCTGAACCGCCTTCAGCTCTGTCATTTATCTGTCAGCAAAATTATTGTTTGAATTTACCCTTATTTTCTGCCGATAAGTCATTATAACATGAGCCTTTCCATCTGTCTGTATTTTTCGATTTTATTCCATAATTTTTCATATTTTTTTAAGATTTACACAAACTGCTTTCTGAATTCACTTATTAAAATCCCTTCTTAGAACAGTCTGTAATAAATTCCTTCCATATATATTCTAAACAGAGTTTTCCCCTTATCCAAAACATCAGCCGGATACGCCGAGATCTTGAACATGCTAAAGCCATATATACAAAGGAAGCCCTCAGGCCTGTAAGCCGTTCGGACTTCCTTTGTATTTTATCTGCGCATATTCTGCGCTTTTTATTTATTCTTCTTCAGAATCAGCTTCTTCTGTTTCAACGAAATTATCTTCGCTGCTTTCTTCTACTGCTTCTTCAGTTTCAGCTGTCTCAGAGGTTTCCTCCGGTGTAACATCTGCATCATTTTCTGTAATGTCCTCTGTTACTTCCTCTTCTTCCGGCATTCCTGTGTCAAGCTTGATCGCGCTGTAGCGTTTCAGACCTGTTCCTGCAGGAATCAGCTTACCAATGATAACGTTTTCTTTCAGACCTACAAGATGGTCAACCTTACCTTTGATAGCAGCCTCGGTAAGAACCTTGGTTGTCTCCTGGAAGGATGCTGCTGACAGGAAGGAATCTGTAGCCAGAGAAGCTTTGGTAATACCAAGCATTACCTGCTTTCCTTCTGCCGGAGTCTTTCCTTCTTTTTCAAGCTGCTCGTTTACTTCCTCAAAGTCGAGAACATCTACAAGTGTGCCCGGAAGAAATTCAGTATCTCCATTGTCCTCAATGCGGATCTTTTTCAGCATCTGACGTACAAGAACCTCAATGTGCTTGTCACTGATCTCAACACCCTGGAGACGGTATACACGCTGAACCTCACGGAGCATGTAATCCTGAACTGCACGAACACCTTTGATTCTCAGGATATCATGCGGATTTACACTACCCTCTGTCAGCTCGTCACCAGCCTCAAGTGTCTGACCATCCATGATCTTGATACGTGATCCATAAGGAATCAGATATGTCTTGGACTCTCCGCTTTCCGGATCTGTAACAATGATCTCACGTTTCTTCTTGGTATCGTTGATAACTGCAACACCAGGAATCTCAGTGATGATCGCAAGACCCTTCGGCTTACGTGCCTCAAAAAGCTCCTCGACACGAGGAAGACCCTGTGTGATATCGCCGCCGGCAACACCACCGGTATGGAAGGTACGCATGGTCAGCTGTGTACCCGGCTCACCGATAGACTGAGCAGCAATAATACCAACAGACTCTCCAACCTGTACAGGCTCACCTGTTGCCATGTTGGCGCCGTAACATTTTGCGCAGACACCGACTTTACATTTACAGGTAAGAATTGTACGGATCTTAACCTGATCAATTGCTCCGCCCTCTGCGTTTACACCCTCAGCCATGATTCTGGCTGCACGTTTTGGTGTGATCATGTGATTTGCTTTTACAAGCACTTCACCGTCTTTATTCTTGATCGTCTCACAGGAGAATCTTCCTGTAATACGCTCCTGAAGGCTTTCGATCTCCTCTTTGCCGTCCATAAAGCCTTTGACATACATACCGGAGATCTCGTCTCTTGTCTCGCAGCAGTCTGTCTCTCGAACGATCAGCTCCTGGGATACGTCAACCATTCGTCTGGTCAGATAACCGGAGTCGGCTGTACGAAGAGCTGTATCGGAAAGACCTTTACGAGCTCCATGCGCAGACATGAAGTACTCCAGTACGTCAAGACCTTCACGGAAGTTTGACTTGATAGGAAGCTCAATGGTGTGACCGGTTGTATCTGCCATCAGGCCTCGCATACCTGCAAGCTGTTTGATCTGCTTATCAGAACCACGGGCTCCGGAGTCGGCCATCATGAAGATGTTGTTGTACTTGTCAAGACCGTCAAGCAGGGCTCTTGTAAGCTCATCGTCAGTCTTCTTCCAGGTTTCAACAACCTCTTTATAACGCTCTTCCTCTGTGATCAGACCACGTTTGTAGTTCTTTGTAATTTTATCTACGATATTCTGTGCATTCTGGATCATCTCAGGTTTCTGAGGCGGCACAGTCATATCGGAAATGGAAACCGTCATGGCAGCACGAGTGGAGTACTTATAACCTGTGGACTTGATAGCGTCAAGTACCTCAGCTGTCTTGGTAGCTCCATGAGTGTTGATAACTTTTTCCAGAATCTGTTTCAGCTGCTTTTTACCTACAAGGAAGTCAACCTCAAGGAGAAGCTCGTTGCCCGGAATACTTCTGTCCACAAATCCAAGATCCTGAGGAAGAATCTCATTGAACAGGAAACGTCCCAGTGTAGATTCCACATTGCCGGTAAGAACAGTTCCGTCCGGCATAGTCTTTGTGCAGCGAACCTTGATCTTTGACTGCAGAGTGATAACTTTGTTCTCATAAGCAAGGATTGCTTCGTTTACGCTCTTGAAGAACTTTCCTTCTCCCGGATATCCCGGTCTTTCCTGTGTCAGATAGTAGATACCAAGGACCATATCCTGTGAAGGAACGGCTACCGGGCCACCATCAGACGGTTTCAGAAGGTTGTTTGGTGACAGTAAGAGGAAACGGCACTCTGCCTGAGCCTCAACAGAAAGCGGAAGATGTACCGCCATCTGGTCACCGTCGAAGTCCGCGTTAAATGCGGTACAAACAAGCGGATGAAGCTTAATAGCCTTACCTTCTACAAGGATCGGCTCAAATGCCTGGATACCAAGACGGTGCAGTGTAGGCGCACGGTTCAGCATAACCGGATGTTCTTTGATAACGTCCTCAAGAACGTCCCATACCTCCGGCTGGAGCTTCTCCACCATTTTCTTTGCGTTTTTAATGTTGTGAGAGGTACCGTTTGCAACAAGCTCTTTCATAACAAAAGGCTTGAACAGCTCGATAGCCATCTCTTTCGGAAGACCGCACTGATAAATCTTCAGCTCAGGTCCTACAACGATAACAGAACGTCCGGAGTAGTCAACTCGCTTACCCAGAAGGTTCTGACGGAAACGTCCGGATTTACCCTTCAGCATATCGGAAAGGGATTTCAGAGCTCTGTTTCCAGGTCCGGTAACCGGGCGTCCGCGGCGTCCGTTGTCAATAAGAGCATCTACAGCTTCCTGCAGCATACGTTTCTCATTGCGGACAATAATATCCGGAGCGCCAAGCTCCAGCAGTCTTTTCAGACGGTTGTTTCTGTTGATGATCCTTCTGTACAGATCGTTAAGGTCAGATGTTGCAAAACGTCCACCGTCAAGCTGTACCATAGGACGAAGATCCGGCGGGATAACAGGAATTGCTGTCATGATCATCCACTCAGGACGGTTGCCGGATTCACGGAAGGATTCCACAACCTCCAGACGCTTGATGATTCTGGCACGTTTCTGTCCTGTTGCATCCACAAGCTCTGCCTTCAGCTCCTCAGCATCCTTTTCCAGATCAATGGCCTGCAGAAGTTCCATTACAGACTCTGCACCCATTCCTACGCGGAAGCCGTATCCATAGGATTCACGGGCATCCTGGTATTCCTTTTCTGTAAGGACCTGTTTGTACTGAAGCCCGGAATCAGCCGGGTCCAGTACGATATAGTTTGCGAAATATAAAACCTTTTCCAATGTTCTCGGAGAGAGGTCAAGGATAAGTCCCATTCTGGACGGGATACCCTTGAAATACCAGATATGAGATACCGGAGCAGCAAGCTCGATATGACCCATACGCTCTCTTCTGACAGATGCCTTTGTGACTTCTACGCCGCATCGGTCGCACACAACGCCTTTGTAACGGATTTTTTTGTATTTACCGCAATGGCACTCCCAGTCCTTGCTGGGCCCGAAGATTCTTTCACAGAAAAGTCCGTCCTTTTCCGGTTTCAGAGTACGGTAGTTAATAGTCTCAGGCTTTGTTACTTCGCCTCTTGACCACTCTCTGATCTTCTCAGGGGACGCCAGTCCGATCTTAATGGCATCGAAAGTCATTGGCTGATATGTTTCATTGGTATTGGTTGTTTCTGCCATGTATTCTTTCCCCTTTCTATTCTTCGTCATCAAGAGTTTCGTCAAAGTCAAGGAATGCATCTTCCTCTTCTTCGTCTTCCTCTTCCACATCTACAAGTTCTTCACCCTCGAACTCCTGCTGTGTATAACCGTGCTTGCCGAAGGATTCTTCTTCTCTGTCTCTGCTGTGTCTGTCTCCCTCGATCACGGAACGAAGATCTGTATCGCCGTAATCCACGGTTTCCATAATCTCCACCTCAGTGTTGTCGTCTCTCAGAACCTTAACGTCAAGGCCAAGAGACTGCAGCTCTTTCAGCAGAACCTTAAAGGATTCCGGAATTCCCGGCTCAGGAATATTATCACCTTTAATGATTGCTTCATAAGTCTTCACACGACCTACAACATCATCGGATTTAACTGTCAGGATCTCCTGCAGAGTATAGGACGCGCCATACGCCTCCAGAGCCCAAACCTCCATCTCTCCGAAACGCTGACCGCCGAACTGAGCTTTACCGCCCAGAGGCTGCTGTGTTACCAGTGAGTATGGACCTGTGGAACGAGCATGGATCTTGTCGTCTACCAGATGATGCAGTTTCAGGTAATGCATGTGTCCGATTGTTACAGGACTGTCAAAGTATTCGCCGGTACGTCCGTCACGAAGGCGAACCTTACCGTCTCTGGAGATCGGAACACCCTTCCACAGTTCTCTGTGAGCCTTGTTCTCATCCAGATACTGCATAACGTCAGGAGCAAGTACATCCTGATATTTTGCACGGAACTCTTCAAAGTCCTCTATATTTACATAATCGTTTGCCAGTTCCAGAGTATCCTGAATATCATTCTCGTTTGCACCGTCAAATACCGGAGTTGCAACATTGAAGCCAAGAGCTTTTGCAGCAAGACTTAAATGGATTTCCAGCACCTGTCCGATATTCATTCGGGAAGGCACGCCCAGAGGATTCAGAACGATATCCAGCGGACGTCCGTTAGGCAGGAACGGCATATCTTCAACAGGAAGTACACGGGAAACAACACCCTTGTTACCGTGACGACCAGCCATTTTGTCACCAACAGAAATCTTACGTTTCTGAGCAATGTAAATACGAACAGACTGATTTACACCAGGAGAAAGCTCATCGCCGTTCTCTCTTGTAAATACCTTGGCATCTACAATGATACCGTACTCACCATGAGGAACTTTAAGGGAAGTATCTCTTACCTCTCTTGCCTTCTCTCCGAAGATTGCCCGGAGCAGACGCTCTTCTGCAGTAAGCTCTGTCTCTCCCTTAGGAGTAACTTTACCTACCAGAATGTCACCTGCACGAACCTCTGCGCCAATGCGGATGATACCGCGCTCATCAAGATCTTTCAGAGCATCGTCGCCAACGCCCGGAACATCTCTTGTGATCTCTTCCGGTCCCAGCTTGGTATCTCTGGCTTCTGCTTCATATTCTTCAATATGGACGGATGTATAAACATCGTCCTGAACAAGTTTTTCACTTAAAAGGACAGCATCCTCGTAGTTGTAGCCTTCCCAGGTCATAAATCCGATCAGCGGGTTTTTACCAAGGGCAAGCTCACCGTTGGAAGTAGACGGGCCGTCTGCGATCACCTGTCCGGCCTCTACATGCTCGCCCTGGAACACGATCGGCTTCTGGTTGTAGCAGTTGCTCTGGTTACTTCTGAGGAATTTTGTCAGATGATAATCATCTTTTGTTCCGTCATCATTTTTGATGCTGATATCTGTAGATGTGGAACGAAGAACTGTACCTGCCTTCTTTGCCACAACGCAGACACCGGAGTCAACAGCAGTCTTTGTCTCCATACCTGTTCCAACGACCGGAGCATCGGTAGTCAGAAGCGGAACTGCCTGACGCTGCATGTTGGATCCCATGAGCGCACGGTTGGCATCATCGTTCTGCAGGAACGGAATAAGCGCTGTAGCAACGGAAAATACCATCTTAGGAGATACGTCCATGTAGTCAAACATATGTCTCTCGTATTCCTGAGTCTCCTCACGGAAACGACCGGATACATTTTTATGAATGAAGTGTCCCTCTTCATCCAGAGGCTCGTTGGCCTGCGCTACATGGTAATTATCTTCTTCATCGGCTGTCATATAAACAACCTCGTCAGTTACCACCGGATTGGACGGATCAGTTTTGTCAATTTTTCTGTACGGAGCCTCAACAAAACCATACTGATTAATTCTTGCATAGGAAGCAAGAGAGTTAATAAGACCGATGTTCGGACCCTCAGGAGTCTCGATCGGACACATACGTCCATAATGGGAGTAGTGAACGTCTCGAACCTCGAATCCGGCTCTGTCTCGTGACAGACCTCCTGGTCCCAGAGCAGACAGACGTCTCTTATGAGTCAGCTCACCTAACGGGTTGTTCTGATCCATGAACTGAGAAAGCTGTGAAGAACCAAAAAACTCTTTCACTGCCGCTGTTACAGGTTTAATATTAATCAGGGACTGCGGAGAAATATTCTCTGTGTCCTGAGTTGTCATACGCTCGCGTACTACTCTTTCCAGTCTGGAAAGACCGATACGGTACTGGTTCTGAAGCAGCTCGCCTACAGAACGGATACGACGGTTGCCCAGATGGTCGATATCGTCATCGTTTCCAAGGCCGTATTCCAGATGCATGTTATAGTTAATAGAAGCAAGAATATCTTCTTTTGTAATATGTTTCGGAATCAGATCATGGATATCTCTGCGGATCGCATCCTTGATATCCTCAAGACTGTCATTTTCTTCCAGTATTTTTTCGAGAACCGGATAATATACTAATTCTGTAACACCCAGTTCCTTCGGATCACAGTCAAGTTCAACATGAGCAGAAAGATCCACCATAAGGTTGGAAAGAACCTTGATCTTGCGATCCTCTTCTCCCTGGATCCATACAAACGGAGCAGCGCTGTTCTGGATCTTGTCAGCGATCTCTCTTGTGATGTTTGTGCCTTCATCTGCAAGGATTTCTCCTGTAGACGGATCCACAACTGCCTCTGCAAGCTTGTGTCCTACAATCCTGCTGTTAAAATGAAGTTTTTTGTTAAATTTATAACGTCCGACTTTGGCAAGATCATATCTTCTCGGATCAAAGAACATTGCCATGATCAGGCTCTCTGCGCTCTCCACTGCCAGCGGCTCACCCGGACGGATTTTTTTGTATAATTCCAGAAGACCTTCCTGATAATTTGTGGAAGTATCTTTTGTGAAGCTGGCAAGGATCTTGGGCTCCTCACCAAACAGTTCTACAATTTCCGCATTGGTGCCGATACCAAGGGCACGAATCAGCACAGTGATCGGAACCTTTCTGGTTCTGTCTACACGAACATAAAAAACATCGTTGGAGTCTGTTTCATATTCCAGCCATGCACCTCTGTTGGGAATTACGGTACTGGAAAACAACCTTTTACCAACTTTATCATGTGCGATTGCATAATAGATTCCAGGGGAACGTACCAACTGGCTTACGATAACACGCTCTGCACCGTTGATTACAAATGTGCCTGTTTCCGTCATTAACGGAAGGTCTCCCATGAAAATCTCGTGTTCGTTGATCTCTTCTGTTTCTTTGTTAATCAGTCTCACTCGAACCTTCAAAGGTGCGGCATAAGTCACGTCACGTTCTTTACACTGCTCAATTGTATACTTCGCATCCTTTGCGTCAAATGTAAAGTCGATGAACTCCAGACTAAGCTTTCCGCCGTAATCCGCGATTGGAGAAATATCATCAAATACTTCTTTCAGCCCTTCATCCAGGAACCATTTGTAGGAATCTTTCTGGACTTCGATCAGATTCGGCATATCCAGGACTTCTTTTTGTCTCTGGTAGCTCATACGCATGCTTTTTCCAGTTTTTACAGAACGAATTCTGTTTTTTTCCATTGACGTTTCACCCCTGTTTTTTTATTTATTACAACATGATCCTGTTTATATTTTCAGGTAAACAGGCATATCTTGCCATAATATAGCATTTTTCACTATAACATACTGTTGTCAACCTGTCAACCAGATTTTTAAACTTTTTTTGATCACCTTTTTCATTTGCCGGAAAGACTGATACAGAATGTACTGCTTTCCCGGTAAAGTAAAAAAAGAAACGCAGGAACACCTGCGGCGTCCCTGCGCTGTCTCTTCTGTTCAGACTGAATTATTTCAGAGTGATCTTTGCTCCCTCTGCTTCCAGTTTTGTCTTGATGTCCTCAGCCTCAGCTTTGGAAGCGCCCTCTTTAACTACCTTCGGAGCACCGTCAACTACAGCTTTAGCTTCTTTAAGTCCAAGACCTGTTACTTCACGAACAACTTTGATAACTTTAACTTTGTTCGGGCCTACTTCTGTAAGCTCTACGTCGAACTCGTCTTTCTCTTCAGCTGCCTCGCCTGCTGCGCCTGCTGCTGCAACTACAACGCCTGCTGCTGCAGATACGCCGAACTCTTCCTCACAAGCTTTTACAAGTTCATTTAACTCTAATACAGATAACTCTTTGATTGCTGCAATAAATTCTTCTGTTGTTAATTTTGCCATTTTAATTTCCCTCCATATAATATTATTTTAATTTATACCGGTTCACAGTGCTATACGAAAACTGTAAACTCTTCCGCGCGCTGTCTGCGCATTGTAAATCTGTTCCTGACAAATTTACTCAGCAGCTGCTGCGTTTCCACCCTGTGCCTCTGCAATCTGGTTAAGCACACGAGCGAAGTTTGTGATCGGAGACTGAATGCTTCCAAGAAGTTTTCCAAGAAGTTCTTCTCTGGACGGAATCTGGGAAAGTGCCTGGATTCCAGCCTGATCATTGTAGTTGCCCTCAACTACACCTGCGATCAGCTCCAGTGCCGGGAACTGTTTCGCATATTTAGCAAGGATTCTAGCAGGTGCTGTTGCATCTGTAGCAGAGATTGCCAGTGCGTTTGTACCTTCAAGATGTTTGGAAAGGCTCTCACAGTCTGTTCCCTCAAAAGCACGTTTCATCATTGTGTTTTTGTAAACTTTATACTGAACACCAGCTTCTCTTAATTCCTTACGCAGAATAGTGTCCTGCTCAACAGTAAGACCACTGTAGTTTACAAGAACTACGGACTGAGCGTCTTTAATGCTGTTTGCGATTTCTTCTACGATTGGTTGTTTCAGTTCTACTTTTGCCATAAATGGTACACCTCCTTATAGATTTTGATATACCGCCGTTGCAATGGATACTGAGATAAAAAAAGCCCTACTGTACCATGACAGTAAGGTCTCCTGTAATCTTATCAGAATACTAAGTCCTCGGTAGGCGTTTTGATCCTTATGCCTTACGGCACCTACTGTCTTCGGCAGCGTTCTGTAATAGAATAACACGGAGAAAAGTTCATGTCAAGATTTTATTTAAAAATTCTTTAATAGGTCTTTTGGTCAGGCCCTAAAAATATGTTATACTAAACAGGGGATTTCTATATATTATAACTGCGAAAGGTACGGTACTTTACGGTTCAGATATGCCGGAAAGATAAAAAGTTGGTTTACGAAACCATACGCTCTGGAAATATAGGTGCTGATGAAATATCCATTCCTAACCTGGTTGATGATATTCTCCTTACCCCAAAAAGGCGAGGCTAATTGCTCTGCTCTCTCAGTCTCTAACCAACAAACGCAGAGAGAATTTCCATATTTCTTTTAACATCCTCTTATGCCGTGCTGTTGCCGCCAAGTTTAAGGAAGTTAGTTATACAAAGGATCGTAGCGGCTTTTGGAACCTTGACCCTTTGTATAAACTATATTTTCCCACTCTAACTAAAATTTCTCTGAAAAGTCAACTGGTAATTTTCACTACAGTTTTATCATCAAAATGTATATCATATTCTATTACATTATCAAAAGTACACTTATTCACTCTAATATTACTCTGATAATTATCCTTATGATCAGATGTTGCATGATTTCCTATTCCTCTTAAAATATTATTAAATTTACAGGAATCTATTAATATACTATCGCATCTATATGCATAATGATATTTACTGTACAAACAATACGGAAAACCGCCTTTTAACGCACTTTCAATTTGAAGAATCTCATGTCTTCCCGTCTTAATACCTCCTATACCTATTGTCAAATCTTTAAATATGCATCTTTGTACTTTTACATTTTTCAAGCATGCAAATTCAAAAACATGTGAATTATATCTACCATTCCTTATAGTACAATCTAAAATATTAATATTAGCTGCATGGATCATTTTTCCAATCTGAGGATTTAATTCATTCATATCAAAATCAATTTTTTCAATTGTAATATTTCCATCTCCTGCATAAAGTCCTTTATTAAAATCATACGTTTTTGCCTCTTCATCATCTGTATTAATAAACATATATATATCATTCATTTTCTCAAAAATCACATCTTTTTGAGGCGCTCGCAAAACGGTATTACTGTATATTCTGTATGGACCGTATATTCTGAATATGCCATGAAAAAAATGGATTGTCAATGAACCGCCTGATTTTGTTTTATTAAGCAGATTCTGAAAATTATAATCCGGCTTATTATACACATCTCCTATTTGATTTCCGTCTGCGTCATACTGTCTGAATGTTCCGTCTTTAAAAACAACCTGTCTGTATAATGAACTTGTTCCTTTTACATATTTATATGATAATACACCATTATCACATTCAATTTTACCATTTTGGGCATATGTAAGAATACGCGTTACATTTGTATTAAGATTCGTAATTTTAATTTCGTTTATACTCATAATCGTACATTCCTTCCTATATAATTAAATCTTTTTTCCTTGAAAATCAAGGATTATTTAATGTTTCATGAATAAATACCCCAGAAAAAGGATACATAGAAGCGGTCATTTCTCTGTATCATATTTTTTACTAACCATCTAAAGTCAGTAATCTTATCTTACTCTGAAATTTTCTCAACCTTCTTTCTTAAAATTCCTTATATTTTTTTGAATTATATAAGGATCTCCTGTGCTTTCTATATTTTTGTAATTTAGGATCCTAACATAAATATACCCAAAACAAGCTTGGTTTCCCAGTTCTGTCATGTTACATTTTTTATCATAAACGCTTCCATTTATTTTATTCCTTTATAAAACAGCAAATGAACAAATTTGAAAAAGTGCATAAATCCCCGTTGTTTTGTCTTTGTAGGATACACATATAGAATTTAAAGTTTATCTGTATCTACATATTATGGATTCTATTGCGCAAAATTCTGTATTATCTCATTTATAGTTTTATATACTAAACTCAAATGCTCAAAACAAGATATTACTAATTATTATGATCTCCCCGGGGATCGCTGCACAGAAGAAGAACAGCTTATAGAACTGATAAAAGAATACGCAGCCAATGATTTTCGCGAAAAGAAATGCTACAGCGATATGAATCAGAAATATTTTGCATATCATGACCGTAATAACTGTAAACGAACCTATGATTTTATCCTCAAAAACTGCCAAAAGTAATCACTGATTACTGCTTTCTGTCGTGATCTGCAGCGCCCCCGGCAGCATACCGGGGGCGCTGATTATATAATATCTTTTTATTTTCTCTGATAGCTGCTGTTGATTCTGCAGATGACACTTACGGCAGCTGAGAGATCAGAGACGGATTCAATACCCGCACTCCTTCTTCACCCAGAATCCGCTCCAGAAACCCTGTATATTCATCATAAGTCAGACTTCCATCAGGAGTCAGAAGCTCAAAATCTGTTCCGTACACATGGGCAAAAAGTCCTGTCTCCTTCAGACCGTTTCTCAGATAGAAGGCTTTCCTGCGCTTTCTGTCCTGAGCATTCTCTGCTTTTTCATCCTGCATTTCGATTTCAAAAATATATTTATTACTGCGGAATCGTTCCAGTAAAAGCTTCAGGCTTTTACTTCCATATCCACCGTTTCTTTTTTCAGGAGAAACAGCAAAATAGTCCAAAAGCGCAGTATTTCCATCCATCATATTAAAGGCAAGTCCCACAAACTCATCCTGATCTGTCACTGCAAGAAGCTCCATCTGTCCCTTTTCCGCAAGATGCTCCATAAGAGAGATCGGCTTTTTTTCTTCAGCAGGAAAAGCTTCTTCGTAGAGCATATAAACCTGTTCTTTAAATTCTGTTCCGTTTTTCAGTATGTTTTTTAATTCCACATTTTATTCCTTTTCTGAGCTGTCAGAGCAGCCCTTCTCTATATTTTTATAAGTTTTATCGCCCGGATATCAGGCATTTCCTCAGACCTTTCCGGTATTCTTTAAAACTCCGGCCAGGACAGAATCTCTCTGGAAATCTGAGCTTCATAATCACCTTCTACGTCTATACTCCGCCCTGCTTCATAAATATTTGTCTCGGCGCCCCATACGTTGTCATGATACTCCCACACATGAAAACTCAGCCCCCGGAACATAAAGTCAAGACTTCCGCACCCGTCCTCTTCTGTATAAGTAAAAGAGATATTTTTTCTGTTCAGCGCATCCTGCACTGTTTCCAATCTCATAATCCTGCCCCTTTCCAATTTCATTTTGTGCCTGTAATTTTACCCCTTGTATACAGCGCTGTCAATATGTCTCCGGATGCTTGCATAAGCCCTTATAATGCTTTATGATAAAAGAAAAGTCTGTCTGAAAGGAGATCTGCCATATGACGTCAAAACCTGTTTTTCACGGAAGCGATATTGAAAAAATCTGCAGCTTCTACCATCTGAAAAAAGAAAATATCATAAACTTTGGAGCAAATGTGAATCCCCTTGGGCTTCCGAAAAATGTGCAGAAAGAGCTTGCCTCACACCTTTTTCTTCTTTCTTCCTATCCGGACAGAGAATATTCCTCCCTGAGAAATGCCCTGTCCCAGTACTGCAGCATACCTGCCGACTTTGTTCTGCCCGGCAACGGATCCAGCGAACTGATCTCTCTTCTCATTGAAGCTGTAAATCCCCGGCATACGCTGATACTCGGTCCCACCTACTCTGAATATTCCAGGGAGCTTTCTTTTTCCGGAAGTACTGAGACCTGGTATCATCTGGAGGATTCCAGCGATTTTGCTCTGGATATCCAAAATCTCTGTCTTACTCTGGAAAAAGATTATGATTTCCTGATTATGTGTAACCCTAACAATCCCACTTCCTCTGCTGTCACACAGGAGGAACTGCGAAAAATCCTTACCTTCTGCCGTCAAAAAGAAATTTTTGTAATGATCGATGAAACCTATGTAGAATTCGCCCCTGATCCGCAGCTTATTACCGCAGTACCCCTTACCAGGGAGTTTGAAAATCTTATGGTCCTTCGGGGCGTATCAAAATTTTTCGCCGCACCGGGCATGCGCCTTGGCTATGGAATTACAGGGAACAAAGAACTTCTCTCAAAAATAAAAAACAGACAGATTCCCTGGTCCATAAACAGTCTGGGCGCCTTTGCAGGAGAACTGCTTGTACAGGACAAAGACTATATTTCCCGTACAAGACAGCTGATTTTAAAGGAAAGAGAAAAACTTTATCAGGAGCTTCTGAAGCTTTCTTCTTTTAAAGTATTCCCTGCCTTTGCAAACTTCCTTTTACTGAAAATAATCAAACCCGGGCTCACTGCCTCCAATGTATTTGAGGCTTGTATCCGGCAAAATCTTATGATCCGGGACTGTTCTTCTTTTCAGTGTCTTGACGGAGAATTTGTCCGCTTCTGCATTATGCTCCCGGAACATAACGAACAGCTTCTGAACGTATTAAAAGGGCTGTAAAAGCCCTTTTAATTCATGCTATATCGCTTTAAAATTATATTTGTGAGGCAGTTCTCCCTCTTCTCCGAACAGCTCTGTATGTAGCTCCTGCCAGAGCTGGGCAATGGAATCCTCTCCCTCACGGATATCTTCCAGTTCAAATCCTCCGTCCTTTTCCAACAGTCTGAACGCTTTTTTATTTTTGCCAAGCTTATGAAGCGCACTGATATAATAAAAACGGATCCGATTAATATTCTTTTCCTTTTTGTCCAGTTTTTCATAAAATTCGCACAGCTCTTTATATGCCCCGCACAGGAAAAGAATCCGGAAACCTTCTCTGAGATACGCAGGATCAGATCCCCTCATTTCCATTCCTTTTATAATAGCTTTTTCTGCTTTTTTGTTCTTTTCAAAAAGCAGATACGTACAGCTCAGGGCATGATATGCCCACGGATTTTCCTTTATAGACAGAGATTCTTTCAGAGCCTTTTTGGCTTTTTTGTATTTTCCGGACACATAATATCCGATTCCAAGATGATAATATGCATACCAGTTTGTACTGTTTTCTCCTGCCATGCTTTGTTTCAGGAAATCCAGATTTTTCTCATTGATCATAAACTCATCCGGAATTTCCTGAACATCCGGACAGTGAAGGACAGATGTGTCAAAAAACTCCTTCCAGTCTTTCAGCGATTTCTGTTCCAGTCTGAACTCCAGATGAGAAGCAGATGAACCATGCTCTTTCATGGCTCCGTATCCGCTTCCGCACCGAATAATCTCCGCTTTTTTCCGGGCCATAGATCTGGTATCATTAAGCTTCTTTTCCAGCTTGTCAGACACATGTTTTCTGCGAAGTTCCGTTGTAAGATACTTACTTCTTTCACTGTGCTCCTGATCCCTTACTCCATCGGGAAGCCGGACTGCTCCGTACTGCTCTATCCACTCCCAGGCTGTGTGAGGCGCCATTGGCAGACATCCGTACTGGGTAGGAGCCAGGCCGGCCTGTATTTCTATATATCTTCCTGCCTGATCCGTAAGAAACTCCTGCCAGCGGTCAGAAGCATCATGATTTCCCCATGAAAAAAGCTTTCTGCTCTTCAGTCTTTTTGTAGAAACATGAAGCAGGCCATAGCCGCTCTTATCTACATTTGCAATATACTTGGGCGCTTCCTCCGGGATATCAAAAAAGTAATCCACTGACCTTTTTATTTTTTTATAATCGGTTATATCCGTATCCCCCACAACAGGAAGCGAAACCTTGTATACTGTGCCTCCTCCGCAGGTAAACGCTTCTTCCGCAGGCACGATCACTCTTCCGTCTTCATATTCCTCAACAGCCATATTGCTCCACCAGTACATGGGGACAACCGCTGAGCTTTCATTCACGATCCTCATTCTGCAGTTTAAAAAACGACTGTTTTTTTCCAGCCAGAAATCCATCTGATAAACAACCTGACGAACTCTTTCGTATTCGTACATACGCAGCACCGGATCACCTTTTTCTGTTGTTGTGTGCGCCACATACATAGGCTCTGTAGTAAGAGGCGTATGGCCGATCACCCCAAGATTCCACTCTACGCCCCCGCTGAACCATGCATTCCGCACAGCAAGATTACTGAACTGGAGTACGTCATTTGTATATAAAAGATTTCTGCCTGTCTCCTTATCCCATAATTCCCACAGCCTTCCTCCATACTCCAGAAAAAAGACTGCTTTCAGATATTTGTTTTCTAAAACAGCTGTCCTGACTTCTGTTTCCTTCAGCTGTCTTGTATATCCGTTATACTGTCTGTAAGGATACGCAGTCTCTCTCCTTCCGTATCCTTCAAAAATCTCAGCATCCTCATCTAGTTTGAATTCCAGCTGATTCTGCAAAACCAGTTCTCCAAGCAAATCAGGAACACAGCTTTCTCCCCCCAGATCTGCCGCTCTCATTTTCTTTCCCTCGAATCTCAGTTCCGGCTTCATATTTCCTCCTCCGTCTTACATCCAGTCTGCCAAAAGCATCCTGCTTTTTTCCTTTTTGGTATATTATATCAGAGACCCTTCTGCATGAACAGTATAAAAACAGCAGGAAACATTCTGTTACTGCCGCAGTTTTTCTTACTTTTACAGAGCACGGTGCAGATACTTTTCCCTGGTCGCCAGACCTCCTCTGATATGCCTCTCCGACTTATTCTTATCCAGAACCTGGCGCACCTCCGCCGCCAAGCCCGGATTAATCTCCGCTAACCTGTCAGAACAGTCTTTATGTACTGTACTCTTACTGATTCCAAATTTTTTTGCCGCCTGCCTTACAGTTGCCTTTGTTTCAATAATATAGCCTGCAATCTCCACTGCCCGTTCTTCAATGTAATCTTTCAAAGGAAAACTCCCCCGAAAACGCTGTTTTTACAATGTATGCTGTATTATATAAAATGTATTCCAGTTCATACCTCAGGAATCAGAAGCCCGAAGCATATAAGATCATGTTGCCGCACATAATCCGAAAGAGATTGTAGCTCTCTTCTGTAAAAACTGTGCTTCGGAATAATATAAAAAGTCTGTAAAGTCCCTCTGATTTTTTAATCCGCTTGAGTTTCCGCAAACTGTAATTCAAAAATGAATATGTCTGCCCACAGTGCCAATCTGCCGACTTTTTAAAAAATTCAGAATGGCAGTTCTGTGATCAGGGGCACTTTAATAAGCCCCGCCGGAACCGGACTTTGGGAGACATATTTTTTTATGTATTTAAACAGCCAGCTTAAGACAGAGTTGACGGTATGCAGGACGTTTCGTCCGAAACCATAGTCGGATGCCTTCTTTTGCATAGGATAGTATGCCGGAGATGCCTTTTGCCAGCCGATAATAGCAGAAAGATATTTTCACTTTTATGGGATCTGCTGTCTTTATAATAGCAACTTTAAGGGCATTTGTTTCCGGCTTCATGGAAATATGAGCCAGGAATGCCATGCATAAAGTAATATAGAAATTTAAGGCATTGATTGCTTTGAGCTTCCGTACCCGGAAGTTTTCAAATTGAAACAGCTGTTTTTTACAGCGGAAATATTCTTCAATGCGCCATCTGGAAAAATAAAGCTTTACAATCCTTATCACATCGTCTTTCGATTTGATCTCTTTGTTCGTTGCAAGCATCATAGGCTGGTCAGTAATGCCGTAAACAAGGACTAAATAAATATCTTTTCTGGATGCGGTGATCTGTACTTTTACATGGGAAAGATAAGCCTCATGCCGCTTTCCTTTGTAGAACAGAGGCAGTTTTACCTTGCCTTTCCTGCGGTTGCGCAGTTCAGTGGCAAATACCCATTTATTATGATACAGGAGCTTCCGCTTTGCAGTCAGACGAATCACATAGTCCTGTTTCATGGAATCCAGTTTGAGAAACATCTTGTTATCATCATATCCGCGATCCATGACAAAAGTTGCTTTTTCAAAGATAGCAGCTGCACGTTCCATAGCAGAAAAAGTAATATGGTTGATGGATGTGAAGCCTTTTTCATTTGAAGAATGGATCTTAGAAAACAGACTGACAGGATGATTGTTGCTGGTAAGGACAGCGGCTTCCGTTACATGATACCCTTTCTTATAGACGTTTTTTGTAGAAGTACTCTCAGAGCCATCGCGTACCCAGCCAAGGGATTCGAATTTATAACCATCCGGTTTTACTACGTCACTGTCATCGATATGAATGACAGGATGAGCCGGGCACCATTTCTTTATGTGGGTCAGGTAAGCACGCAAAGCATCTTTTGGTGTACCTTTTGACAAATGTCTGGAAAGGCGGTCGACACTGTTGGCCTTTTTGGAATGCTCATGTAACTGGTCAACAATGTCTGTAAGGAGACAGCTGTTGGAAGCAAGAATACCATAATTCATGTCAGCTATAAACTTTTTTTCGGGTTTGGGAAGCTTTCTGGAAATTTTATTGGAAAAAGTTAAAATTTCCCGTTTCATTTGATAAGTTTTTGATGTAAAATCAACCACAGGGAATCCTCCTCTTTTTTGTTTAGTACGATTTTTTTGTGGTGATTAAATTTTACATCAAAAAGGGATAGGATTCCTTATATTTTTGGCATTTTTAAAAAGTTGTTTATAATCAGCAAGGATGATTATAGGTTCTGTGGACAAAACTGCGGAAACTCAAGTTAATCCGGGCTTGACAAACCCAGACTGTGGGACTACAATGGGACAAACAATTAAATAAACAGTTTCGGTAGGTGAGGCTACCACAGGGATTTGGATTTTCCTAAGATTGCTGCCGCAAAAACGTGGAGACACGATTCGCTGGTCAGCAGGATATGTCGCAGTCAAGGCATAACCTAATGCAATTTTTACGCCCTGTGATGCTAAAGCTTGAACGATGTTTCACAGGAAAAATATATCCTGTCATTGCTCAGGCGATGACAGGATTTTTTATTCCTCAAAAATCAAGGGATTCAGAAAGTTTTAAGCGGACCTGTCCCCTTTGTTCTGAAAAAGGAGGTGAGAACCATGGAACCTGGAGCCAGTTGTCAGATCATTATATTAAAGAAAGGACTGAAGAATTATGATGAAAACATTACTGATTCACACACCGGAAAATTATACTTCTGTCAGCTCTCTGACGGAGCCAAAAGCTGTACAGGAGTCCATGGAAAAGCATGAAACCTCCTATTTTGAGACTTCCGTACTGACCCATGCCAGAAAACGCTTTATGTGGCTTCTTTTTCTGATGCTTTCTGCAACAGTTACCGGAACTATTATCACAAAATATGAAAACGCTTTTTCCGCAGTCCCTCTCCTGGTTTCCTTTATTCCCATGCTGATGGACACCGGAGGAAACTGCGGTTCTCAGAGCTCCACCCTGATTATCCGCGGTCTTGCTTTAAACGAGATCCGCCCCCGGGATATTTTCCGAATCGCATTTAAAGAATTCCGGATTGCGCTTCTGGTAGGCACAGGGCTTGCTGTCATAAACGGAATCCGCATTCTGATTATGTACAGAGATCCCAGACTTGCTCTGGTAGTTTCTCTGTCTCTGACTGCTACTGTAATCCTGTCCAAGATCATCGGATGTATTCTTCCGCTTGGCGCAAAAAACCTGCATATGGATCCGGCAATCATGGCGTCTCCTCTGATCACTACAGCTGTAGACACCTGCTCTATTATTATTTACTTTTACATTGCCACAAGGATCTTTGCCCTTGCTGTGTAACCTGTTTATTCCTTCTGAAGATCAACGATCCTGGTACAGACCTTTTCCAGAAGCTCCGGGCTGTGGCTGACTACGATCATTCCAATTTTGCGCTTTTCGGTTTCATCCATAAGGAAATGCCAGATCTGACTCTGTGTGATGAGATCCAGCATGGTGCTGATCTCATCCGCCAGAAGGAACTGTGTCCTCTGTCCCAACGCTCTTGCAATACAAAACCTCTGCATTTCTCCCCCGGACAGCTCTGCCGGAAAACGGTTCATCCAGTCTGCCTCAATGCCAAGTCTTTTGATAAGGTCAGGAGATACGTTATCCCCCTCCTTAAGCACCGATCTCATTCGCAGCCTGGGATTAATGGCCTGTTCCGGATGCTGCCAGATCAACTGAACCGGACAGTAGGAGCCATAGAAATCAAGAGGCTTTCCGTCCAGCAGAACCTGTCCGCTGTCAGGCTTCTCATATCCCGACAGTATTTTACAGAGGGTTGTTTTTCCAAATCCGCTTGGCGCCACAAGCCCTACCCGCTCTGTACTCTCTGCTTTCAGACTGAAATCTTTTAAAATTCCCCTGCTTTTTTCTCCATATCGAAAAGAAATATTTCTGGCTTCAAGAATCATACACGCACCTCACATATCCTTCGTTTACTTCCCTGTAGGGAATTTCCCCTCTGCATTTTTCTGTACATTTTTCACACCTTGGAGCAAAGGGACAGCCCTCCGGCATATCTTTTACATAGGGCTGTACCCCGTCAATATAATGAAAGCCATTTTGAGGCATTGCTCTCCATAAGGCTTTTGTATAGGGATGGCGCAGCGTTTTTTCCTGGCGAAAATCCTCTGTTTTTGCATCCTCCAGAGTGTATCCTGCATAGAAAACAAGAACTCTGTCCGCAGTTTCCAGCGCAAGCTCCAGATCATGGGTAATGATCAATACTCCCGCTCCCATATCAGCCAGCTCCCTGAAATGCTCCATGGCCCTCTTTGCCGCTTTCAGGTGAAGTCCCGGCGTAGGTTCATCTGCAATAACCAGCTTCGGCTCTTCGATCATCGCAGTGGATATCATCACTCTTCTGGTCATTCCTCCGGAAAGCTCAAAGGGATACTGTTCCTGAACTTCTTCTGCCAGACCGTACCGTCTGAAGATCCCGTCCAGCTTCTTTTTTCTTTCAGGATCCTTTTTGCCTTTGCAGATCTGCGTTCCCACCTTCATCAGAGGATCCAGGTAGGAAGTGCTCTGAGGAACCATAACAATCTCTTTTCCTCTGAGAGCGCAGATTCTTTTTTCTGTAAGAGGCTCTCCACAGTAAAGAATCTCTCCGCCCATTTCTGCATTATAGGGAAGAATCCCCATTACCCCATGAGCCAGAAGGCTTTTTCCGGAACCGGAAGAACCCACAACAGCCACCATTTCTCCCTGATGGACAGTAAGACTGAGATCTCTGATCACAGGAAGCTTTGTCTGCTTTGTGCCCTTCTGATACTGGCAGAAAGAAATATTCATATTTCTGATTTCAAGTATTGTGTTTTTTTCCATTTCGCCCCTCCTATTCATGAGCGCTGGCAGGATCTACCAGTTTTCGGATACCTTCGCCCACAGTATAAAAGCATACAACTGTCAGAACCAGCATCAGTCCGGGGAACAGAGCCAGCCACCATTTTCCGGTAATCAGATATTTCATTGCCTCTGACAGGATAATACCAATGGCAGGCTGCTCGTTGGAAAGTCCGAAGCCCAGAAAGGTGATACTGGATTCGTGAAGGATCGCATGAGGGAAAAGAAGTATCAGGCCTACCAGAAACTGCGGAAAAAGATGAGGTACCATATGCTTCATGGCAATATAAAAATTACTTTTCCCAAGCTTTCTGGCCATTTTAATATACTGCTGCTCTTTTAACTGTAAAACCTCACCGCGGATCAGCCTGGCAAGAGAAGTCCAGTGTGTCAGGGCAACGCCCAGGATCACGCCCTTCAGTCCCCGCCCGCAGGCAACACAGATCAGAATCAGAAGAAGCATATGAGGGATTCCCATAACAAGATCAATAAACCAGGTGATAACTGTATCTACAGCTTTTCCCATTGTTGCGGACAGAACGCCCAGAATAAAGGCCATCACCGCGCTGAAAGCCGCGGCGCTGATTCCAATGATAATGCTGATGGAAAGCCCTTTAACCGTCCGGGTAAACATGTCTCTTCCCAGCCAGTCGGTTCCAAAAGGATATTTCAGGCAGGGAGCAATATTTTTACGGGCAAAATCAGTTTCTCTGGCAGCATCTCCGCAGAACATTCCGCCAATACATACAGCAGCCAGAAATATCAGGGAAAGCGCCAGCCACAGTACCAGCCTTTGCCTGCGGTTCCATTTTTTCATCATAAACGTTCCTTTTTTTCTGTTTTTTGTCATTTTGCGGCACCTCCACGTCTGATACGCGGATCGATCACACCGTACAGAATATTTGCAATGAGATTTCCGCCAAAAACAAACAAAGCGCTGATAATGGTGATCGCCATAAGAAGAGGCATGTCACTTCCCAGTCCTGCGCTTACCGCCGCCTGTCCAAGTCCCGGATAGGAAAAAACCTGCTCTACCAGAACAGAGCCGCCAAAAATTTCACTGATCGATGCAAACTGCAGGGTCATGGCAGGCGCCAGAACGTTTCGAAATCCATGATTTCGGAAAATCTGCCACAGGCTTTCACCTCTTGCTCTTGCAAAAACAACATAATCACTTTCACAGATATCGATCATTTTTTCTCTGGTATGCATGGCAATATTGGCAATTCCGGTAATGGACAGCGTAACCGCCGGAAGAATGGCATGATATACCCTGTCCAGAAAAGTCACGCCGCTTGCCTCCACGCCTATGGGTACGCTTAGCCCTATGGGAAGGATCTTCAGCCACACCCCGAAGACGATCAGAAGCAGCATGGCGATCCAGAAAGCCGGAGTACTTGATATTAACAGACAATAGCCTTTTACTGCCTTATCCACAAATTTTCCACGGTTCATTCCGGCAAGAGCACCCAGGGCAAAGCCAATAAGCCCGGACAGCACCCAGGCAATGATCATGAGAAAAAGCGAATTTCCCAGCTTTACTGCAATTACCTTTGCCACATCCTGTCTGTAAAGAAGAGAAACACCCATATCTCCCTTCAGAAAATCCTTCAGCCATGCCAGGTATCTCTGAACCGGCGGTTCTCCTACTCCCCAGTATTCTTCAAGCTTTGCGATCTGTTCCTGACTCATACTTCCCAGCGCAGCCTGTCCTACATTTGCCTGAAGGGGATCTACGGGAGAAACTGTCATAAGGGCAAATGCTGCAATACTGACTGCAAAAATAAGAAGAACCATCTTCACAAAATTTTTCAGTATAAACTTTCCTGCTGTATTTTTCAATATTTTCTCCTTGTATATAAATCTTTTGAAACGCACAGTATCCGGCAGCTTCCGGAGACGCTTTTATTCCTGTTACAGAACAAACTTCCCCGAAATCCTGCCGGATAATTGTTTTATACGTGATTTTATCAGATTTTCAGAATTACTCCCAGCTCCACTGATCCACATTATTTACAATAGACCAGCCGTGTCCGTGAGGATGAATCTTCTGATCCGCAACTTTCAGTCCGTCTCTTACAAAGTACAGATGATCCACATTACACAGCCAGATCCAGGGAATATCTCCCTCCTGAGTAATACCTGTTTCTCCGTCCCACTGAGCCTTTTTCCACAGCTCGTAAGATTCCTCAAGGTCACTGCTCTCCAGCGCCTGATCCATGTATTTGTCTACTGTCTCATTGGCATACGGTGAATATTCAGCAGTTCCTGTTTCTTCCATGGTATGGTAAATATTGTAAAGCTCCATAGGAGTGTGAGCTCCCCATCCCCACATCAGAGGCTGAGACAAGGCCGCAGTATAGGCGGTATCCCAGTCAGCTCCCTCTGTAGTGACAGAAATTCCCAGTTCAGCAAGCTGATTTTTTGCATCCTCAGCCAGAGCCTGACGCACGGAATCAGATGCCGGATAAACGATCTTCATCTCAGCGCGTACGCCGTCTTTTTCGCGGATTCCGTCTTTTCCTTCTTTCCAGCCGGCATCCTCAAGAATTTTTACCGCTCCCTCAAAATCGTACTCTGTTTCTGCCTCCTCGTTATACCAGGGCATTTTGTCACATACGCTGTATGCCGGAGTTCCATAGCCGTTCAGTACATTGTCGATCATTTCTTCACGGTCGATTCCAATGTTGATCGCGCGTCTTACTTCCACATCGCTGGTAAAATCATTTCCGGCCATTACTCCGTCTTTTTCTTCTGCCGGAGCTGCCGGAAGATTAAATCCACGGTTATCAACTGTATCTACACGGAACAGCTCATATCCCTCTATTTCCGTATCAGAATAGGAGGCTGCCGTATGCGCCACGTCTACCGTTCCGGACTGAGCTGCCGCAAGAGCCGCGTCCTCTTCCATAAAAAGAACCGTAACCTTTTTCATCTTTGGTTCTTCTCCGTAATAATCCGGGTTGGCCTCAAAGATCACCTGCTGCCCCTTATCCCACTGCTTCATGATATAACGTCCTGATCCAACAGGATTCTGTCCGTAATTCTCATCATATGCATGTTCCGGAACAATTCCCACTACAGCCATTGTATACGGCCAGATGGAAAACGGCTTGTTCAGATGAAACTCTACTGTGGTATCATCCACTGCAACGGCTTCCTCCAGCATGGAAAAATCATTGACAGAGCTGTTGTCGCGGCAGTTATTGTAGGTAAACGCTACGTCTTTTGCTGTCAGTGGTTCTCCGTCTGTAAATTTTACATCGTCACGGATCTTTACTGTCCAGATAAGCCCGTCCTCACTGACAGAATAATCTGTGGCAAGATCCATTCCAATAGACAGATCTTTGTTGGTAACAGTAAGTGTGCTCTGTATCAGAGGCTCATGAACATGCTCTCCGGCTCCCCAGCCATATGCAGGATCAAATCCCGCCTCCGGCTCAGAAGTTGCAGGCATGGTAACAATCACTTCATCCTTTGTTTTCTGTTCTGCTGCTGAAACCACTGTGCTGCTTCCGATCATGGAAACAGTCATACAGAAAGCCGCCAGCAGTGCCATTAACCGCTTTTTCATTTGATTTAACCTCCCTGATTTTCGTGTTTCACCAGTATAACATTGATTTTCGTCAGATTTAACCCTGTACGGGGGATATAAACCCATTCATATTTTGCATGGATAATCTTTTTTTTTCATACCTGTACATCCCCCTGGGAGGCTTGTTAAAATCTCTGACTTTGTTAAAATATAGTCAGCACAGAAAATTGTGTTATATGATGTCAAAGTCAGTGCACGACCTCCACTTATGATGCACTAACGATCCCATTAAAATACTCATTTAAAAAAAGCACTTGTAACAAGTGCTTTTTTTAATACGTTTTTTTATATTTTTCCGGTCTACAAAACAGACTCGATCAGATTTCTGGTGTACTCCTCCCTGGGAGACCATATGATTTCCTCCGGAGTTCCGGTTTCCACAATTTTTCCCTGCTTCATAACGATCACCCGGTCACAGAACATCTGAACCAGAGCAAGATCATGACAGATAAAAATCATACTCAGACCGTTTTTCTGTCTTAATTTTATGAGAAGCTCCATAAGCTGTTTCTGAACCGTTACATCAAGGGCGCTGGTAGCTTCGTCACAGATCAGAAGCTCCGGCTCCGGCGCAAGGGCTCTGGCAATGGCAGCTCTCTGACACTGCCCCCCGCTGACCTGATGAGGGTACCGGGAAGCAAATTCCGGCGTAAGCCCGCACAATTCCAGAAGGTTATCCACCTTTGTTTTTAATTCCGTTCCCTTTATCCCCATATTCCGCAGACTTTCCCCAATTCCGTCTCCAAGTGTCCTTCGGGGATCAAAAGACTCCGCGGGCATCTGGAAAACCATCTGCATATGACGGTATGCCTGTTTCAGCTGCCGTATTCCTGCCTGAGATATATCTATACATCCAGCCTCTGTTCCTTCCCATGAAGGATAAAACAGAACTTTTCCCTCTGTACAGGGAAGAAGTCCCGTAATCAGTCTGGCAACTGTACTTTTTCCGCTTCCTGATTCACCCACGATCCCCAGACACTGTCCTCTTTTCAGTTCAAAGGACACCTCGTCCACAGCTGCAAAGGATTTTTTTCCTGCTGTAAATACCTTTTTCAGTTTCTCTGCTTTCAGCAAAATTTCTGTCATAATTTCTGATTCTCCCGTCTTTTCAGCCGGATCACAGAATCCATAAGCTGACGAGTATACTGACTTTCCGGATTTTCCAGAATCTTCTGTGTATCTCCGTAATCCATTACTTTTCCATTCTGAAGTACGAGGATCCTGTCTGCCATTTTTCTGACCACGCCAATATTGTGAGTGATCAGAAGCATGGCTGTATGAAACTCTTTTTTCATCAGAAGAAGCTCTTCCACCACCTGTTTCTGTACAGTCACATCAAGAGCGCTGGTAGGCTCATCTGCCAGGAGCAGATCCGGTTTTAAAAGCATGGCGGTACAGATTCCCACTCTCTGATTCATTCCTCCGGACAGTTCAAAGGGATAGCTTCCAAGAACACGGGCACAGTCTGTAAGTCCGATTTTTTTCATCAAAACAGCTGCTCTGTTTTCCACTTCCGCTCTGCTGACCTTCTCATGCTCCGATACGGCCTCGTACATCTGAGCCCCTACTGTACGCACAGGACAAAGGGCTGATTTACAGTCCTGAAAAACCATTCCAAGCTCAGGTCCCCGGTATTTCCTCAGTATTTTTTCCGGCATGGCAGTGATATTTTCTCCTTTGTACCACACCTGACCGGCGACTTCAGCTCTGTTTCCCAGAAGTCCCATAACGGCTTTTGCAACCGTACTTTTTCCACTTCCGGATTCCCCTACAATACCCAGGACTTCTCCCTTTTTCACCTGAAAGCTTATGTCCTGTACAACAGGCTCTCCATCATAACAGACAGTCAGCTTCTCCACACGGAGCAGTACGTCTTCATTCTTTTCTTTATTCATTCTGTATCCTCTGTTTCCAGAATCAGTTATTCCACATCCAGATCTGCCGTGATCTCATAATAATCACAGGGATGAGCCGCCATTCCTTTTACATTGGATTTTGTCACAATTCCCATATTGAGATGTGATACAAAGAAAAATCCATCGTCGTCCAGAATCTTCTGCTGCAACTCTGTTGCCAGCTTTGCTCTCTCCTCCGGCTCAAATGCCTGATGAAGCTTTTCTGTAAGAGCTGTTACCTCTTTGTTTTCATATTTTCCGTAGTTTTTTGGTCCCACTACTGTACTGGTAAAGAAATATTCCGGATCTCCGGTGGGAGCTGTGGTAGTAGAACTTACATACACATCAAAGTTGCCGTCTGCCGCATAAGTCATATGATCCGAAGTATTATTTACCACAACGTCAATTCCGATTTCCTTGAGAGTTGCCTGTGCATACTCCGCAAGCTTCGGCTGCTCCAGACGGGTCGGGTAGGTCAGCCAGTCTATGGTAAGCTTCTGTCCGTCCTTGTCTGCATATCCGTCGCCGTCTGTATCCTTCCATCCGGATTCTTCCAGCAGCTTTTTTGCCCCTTCCGGATCATAGGAAACTGTTTCCACTGCTTCATTTCCATAAGAAAAACTGTCCGGAAAAGCGGCTTTGGCAGGGAGCCCTCTCCCCTCCATGATCACAGAGCAGAAGCCCTCTTTATCAATGCCCATTTCAATGGCTTTTCGTATATTCTGATCCTGCATGATCTCCGACTCAAAATTAAACTGTCCGAAAAAGCATCTGCTTGTTGCGCAGGAATTAATGGTATACTCCGGATTTCCGTCAAAAAGCACGTAGTTATCATACTGAAGACCATAGGTTCCCTGGATATCTCCTGTCTGAAGGGCCGCGGTCAGAGCGCTTCCGTCCGAAAAAGACTTTACTGTAACTTTATCCACCTTTACATCGCCGCCCCAGTAATTTTCATTTTTTACAAGATCAATCTGAGTGGGGGTAACTTTTTCTGCAATATAAGGACCTGTTCCTGCCACATTGGCATTTCCCCCTTCTCCCTGAACGCCATATTCCATATCAATAATGGCTCCGTAGGGATCTCCCAGATAGTTAATGATTGCCGGACATGGTTCTGTTGTGTAAATAGTCAGAGTCAGTCCGTCTGCATCAATATAATCGATCTTCATATCAGAAGGAGCCCGGTCATGAACCTTTACCAGATTTTCCAGACATTCCTTTACTGCCTGGGCATCCATAGTGCGGCCGCTTGAAAACTTTACTCCGTCTCTCAGTGTGATCTTTACCGTAGTGTCGTCCACAAACTCATAATCTGTGGCAAGCCAGGGCTCCACCTCCATATTGTCATTGTACTTAAATAACGTTTCCCCTACACCATACCTGAGCGCACTCCATCCGGAATAATTATCATGAGGGTTCAGCCCGGCGTCACCCATTTCCTCGCTGTAACCGGTTGTTCCGTATACAAAGGTCTTTTCTTTGTCTGCCATTACGCTGACACTCAGTCCCGATATCATCACTGCTCCTGCAAGCACTGCAGCAATAAGTTTTTTTTTCATTATTTACCTCTTTTCTTTTTGTGTTCCGGATCCAGATAATCTCTCAATGTATCTCCCAGAAGGTTAAAAATCAGTACCGTTACAAAAATTGCAGCTCCCGGCGCAAGAGACATCCACGGCGCGATCTGCAGAAGGCTTCTGCCCTCATTGATCATACTTCCCCATTCTGCTGCCGGCGGCTGTACTCCCAGTCCCAGAAAGGACAAGCCTGCAAGCTCCATCATCATAGTTCCAATATCCAGAACTGCCGTTACAAGAACAGGGCCTGCAATATTAGGCAGAATATGCCGCAGAAGCAGAGCCGGTGTGCTGCTGCCGGAAAGTCTGGCCGCCATTATATATGGCGCTTCTTTCTGAGCCAGCGTCAGCCCTCTGGCCAGCCTGGCAAACTTCGGCCAGCTTACCACAGCCAGCGCAAGCACTGCATTCTGTACGCCGCCGCCCAGAACTCCTGCCACAGCCAATGCAAACACAAGGCTTGGAAAGGCCAGAAACAGATCTGATATCCTCATAAGAAAAGCATCCACGAAACCGCCGCGCCAGCCGCAGATAATCCCCACAAAGGTTCCCGTTACTGTTGTAATGCTCACCAGGATCAGGGTGGAAAAAATACTGGTCGTTCCGCCTGTCAGAATCCTGGAAAACATATCCCGTCCATAGCGGTCTGTTCCCAGCAGATGCTCCGGCCCCGGCGGCTGCTTTGCCAGCAGAAGATTCTGCTCATAAGGGTCATAGGGACAGATGTATTTTGCACACAGAGCTGTTAAAAGAAGCAGCGCTGCCAGAACTGTCAGCACAATAAGCCGTATTTTTACAGAATCTGTTCCCGTCCTGTACACAGAAGATGAACCTCTCTTTTTCTTTGTCATCCCTGCTCACCTCCCAGTCTTACACGGGGATCCAGATAATGATACACAATGTCCGTGATCAGGTTCACTGCTACATAGATCACTGCCATCCATGCCACATATGCCTGAACGACAGGATAATCTCTCATGGTAATGGCATCCACAGCCATTTTACCTACACCGTCCCACATAAAAATAGATTCCACAATGGTAGTTCCGCCCAGAAGGCTTCCCACAGACAATGCCATCAGCGTCACAATAGTCAGCATGGACGCCCTCAGAACATTTTTCCAGATTATCACGCTTCCTCTGACTCCTCTGGCCCTGGCCCCCACCACATAATCCTTATTCAGTTCCTCCAGAACAGCAGCTCTGATCTGCCGGATATATTTTGCCGCCATAGCTATGGCAAGGGTAAGAGTGGGAAGCACAAGACTTGCCGCAATATTTTCTGACGTAATCACAGGCAGCCATCCAAACTTTACAGAAAATACATACATTAAAATCAGCGCCGCAAAAAAATTCGGGGCAGAATTTCCGATAAAACTCAGAAAACGTATCAGATAATCTGACCATCTATTATGGCGTATGGCAGAAAAAATCCCTAGGGGGATCGCTGTCAGCATAGTCACTATCATAGAAGAAACCGTAAGAAGTATGGTTGCCGGAAGCTTTTCCATAAAAGTATCGTATACTTTCTGCCCGGATACATAGCTGGTTCCCATATCGCCTGTAACCATTCCCGCAAGCCATCTGCCATACTGTACCAGAAAAGGCTGATCCAGACCGTATTCTTTTTTTGTCTGATCAATTACCTCCTGAGAGACAACTGACCCTGCATTTTCGTACATGTAGGTTACTGCATCTCCCCCTGCAAGCCGCATCATGGCAAAGGACAGAAACGTAATCCCGATCAGAACGGGAATTAACTGAAGCAGTCTTTTTCCTATATATTTCAACATAATTTTATCCTCTGTTTATTTGCAGAATCTCTGTTACCGCTGCACATCATTTGTTTACAGATTTTCCTGTACTGCCGTGTACGATTATTATACAGCACCTTTACTGTTGTCAGATATTCTCATTTTTCATAAATCCCAGTTATATGGAATATCTGTTTCTCACAATTCTCAAGTCTACGTATCATCTTCTTTGATACTGTTCACTCTGTTGGCAGCAGCCTGACCAAAATTCAAGATCACCTTGAATGATGTCTTTTTTTATCTGCTTTTTCATCATTTTACTTACCGCTTCCGATTCTTTCTTCCAGAAAACAGATAAATTCCTTTAAACTGCTGTCCATCTCTTCCCCCCGGTGTCTGACATACCCGAAGATCACCCGGCTTCCTTCCATTTTCAACGGGATTCCGGGAAGTGTATCTTTCTTATTCTCTGACAGATAGCTTCCGCTGATATTTGCCACATCACTGTTTTTTAAAAGCCTTTCCATAATATAATCGCTGTTTGTAATAACAGAAATATCCAGGCCTTTCCAGGAAAAGCTCTCCTGGTTTTCGGAGGCTCCAATATCAAAAAATTCATCCTGATAGTTCTGAACCAGCCGAACCCCGTCAAGTTCTTCATAACTCAGGCTCTCTTTTTCTGTTCCGTAAAGAGAGGATTTTCCTCCCGGATAAACAATGGCTTCTGTTTCATGCAAAGGAATAAATTCCATCCGGTTTCTGGACAGTTCATAAAAAAAGTCCTCTTTCTGCCGTTCCAGAATATACACAAATCCCACATCATCCAGATAGTCCCGGACACGTTCCATCACTGTCCGAACTCCTGCCGTGTAAACCTGAAAATGATAATTTCTGTCATAATTCTCATTATAAAAATCCACAAACTGAGTGGCGAACCAGGAGCTTGGATTTGCGGAAATCCTGAGCCATTTTGTCATACCGTGGTCCGCCATGGCTTCCAACTTTGTGACTTCGCCTACAATTTTACAGGCATAACGATATACCTGACTTCCCTGAGGCGTAAGACGGATCCCTCTGGGAAGCCGCTCAAAAAGCTGCATTCCCAGAGAATCCTCCAAAGCCTTTACCACCTTGCTGACACTGGGCTGAGTGGAATATAAAATTTTTGCCGCCTCGCTGACAGAGCCTGTCTGGGCGCATGCCACAAAGTACTGCAGCTGTTTCAAATCCATAATCTTTTCCTTTATAAACTCTCTCTTATTTACAGGTTCTCAGCATAAACATTGGCGTTGGATTATAAAACTCATCCTTTTCCACATAAATTCTGCTGCTGAGTCCCAGATCCACAGAAAATTCCTGAAGCTTCATTGCCCCCAGAGTCTCCAGGTCCCAGGCCGGACGGCTGTAGGAGCTGATGGGAAGCTGGCGTTTGATCTCCTCACATTCTCTCATCATGCTGTCGTCAATCTCCTGATGAGCATGATTATCCGGAAGCTCGGACAAGTCTGTAAAATCACTGAGTCCGTAATTTGCATCAAAATTCAAAAGCACACCGCCCTTTTTCAGTACGCGCACCCATTCTCTGTAAGCGCTTTTTACATCCGGAAGGGTCCAGGTAAGGTTCCGGGAGATCACCACATCAAAGCTTTCGTCTGCAAAGCTCAGATTTTCTGCATCCATTACCAGAAAATCACAGACTGTTTTTTCCTCTGCGGCAAGAATCCGGGCGTTTTCAATCATATCGGGCGTCAGATCCACACCTGTAACCTGATATCCTTCCTTTGCCAGAAGCACAGAAAAGAATCCTGCCCCGCAGCCTACGTCAAGAATCCTGAGATTTTTATCACAGGGAAGCTGTTTTTTTATTTCATAAAGCCATCGTTCAGACATAGGACTGTGAAGCTCCGCCCTTTTATGTTCCAGGAAATCTCCGCTTCTTTTTTCCCAGTAGCTTACAATTCGCTCTTTCCGCTCATCATAGGGATTGACAATCTTTCCATAAGCGATCATCGGCCCGTCCCCCAGTACCTGAAGCGTGCCGGTCTGATACAGGATCACACCGTCATACTCGGCCACACTCAGCTCCAGAAGACCGCCTTCATAATCCCGCACTTCACCCAGAATCTCTCCTTCCCGGATCATATCGCCGGGCTTTTTAAAGGGATACCACAACCCGTCCCGGGAAGCGTCCTGATAACAGATATCTGTAACATCCAGAGGATAATAAGTTCTGTAATCCTTTTTCCCCTGATAAATTCCCAGATGACAGAGAATATTCCTGACATCTCTTCTTGTAGAGCGTACTTCTTCACTGGTCCAGGCTCCCATACCGCCCCGCTCAATAAGAATACTGGGGATTCCCTGAGAAGCCGCATAGTTATAAGCGCCCCCTGACGCCACATTGGAGCGGACCATGTAAGGTACGTCCACCTGCTCTGCCATGCGTCTTGACTGACTGACTGTTTTTTCATCTGCCATGCCCGCATAATACACATAAGAAGTCAGCTGTTCATAGTCATCCCCACTGTGCAGGTCAATGTAATAATCTGCTGCCGGCTGAAGCTCATGGGAAACTGCCCATGCAAGACGTTCCATTTCTGTACCTTTTGGATTTCCGGGAAATTCCCTGTTCAGGTTTTTTCCGTCTGTCAGTCCCATACTTCCGTTTCTCCGCTCAAACGCCGGAACATTTATCACCTTAACAATGATTATGGTACCTGCCACCTTCTGTATCTTCAGTTTCTGCGACAGCTCAATAGCAGCCTGTATCCCCACATATTCGCCCCCGTGGACTCCTGCAGTGATCAGCATTGTTTTTCCAGGTCTTGTTCCATGAAGCACGGCAGCCGGAAGCCGGAATTCGCCCTGTCCCAGCTCCAGATAACCTGTCCACACGTTTCCGGGTTCCACTGAAATATGATTGAGGCAAAAGCTTTCTCTTTTTTTCCCGGAAAGAAGAAAGATCGGGGTGGAGCCATTATTTGCGATCTCTTCTTCTGTCCATACCTGTTTCCACACCTCTGTGTCGCAGCTTACTTCTGTCAGCCCTGCATTTTTCAGGGCTTCCACATCCCACTGAGGACGTTTCTGCCGGCTTAAAGGAACCTGTCTGGCAATGGCCTCCATCCGTTCAATATCTGTTCCTGTATAATAATCTTCCAGATTTTTTTCTTCCACCCTCTGGCGGTCCTTCTCGTAACCGCTGCGCTTTTCCTCATCATAAAGATGACCGTACCAGTCTGCATCAAAATTGCACAGAAGTCCGCCCGGTTTCAGCACACGTACCCATTCCTCATACGCCTGTCCCGGGTTTTCCAGATTCCAGGTAACATTTCTGGAAAATACCGCGTCAAATGTGCAGTCTTCCAGTTCAAGCTTCTGGGCGTCGCTGATCTTCCAGATAATTTTTTCCGCAAAAATCCCTGTATTTTTTTTCGCTTCTTTCAGCATTTCCTCTGTAACATCTACTGCAGTTACCTGATATCCGGCCTCCGCAAGAAGCAGGGCAAAAAATCCCGGTCCGGTTCCCACATCAAGAACCTTCAGCTCCTCCGGGTTCTTTCCCGGAAAATTCTCTTCAAGGAGAGAAAGAAGCTTGTTCTTCCACATACTCCGTCTGGCGTCTGCCATTTCCTGCTGATTATATTCTGAATAGCCCTCTGCACGCTGTGTCCAGTAGGCATGAATTTCTTCCTTTAACGTATTCATGATTCTTTCTGCTCTTTCTGTTAGTATGTTCTTTCTATAAAAAGAATCCTGTATTTTTTCGGTTCCTGCCTGTGGCTGCCGGTTAATTTTCATTTTCTGCTGCCTGTGGCAATAAAATTTTTATAATGGACTTTTTATAGACGGCTTTATTATATAAAAAAAGAAATCCCTCCTGCAACCCTCCCGGGGGGATTTCTTTGCTGTTCAAAACCTGTTTCTTTTCTGGATTTCTCCGCTGATAAATTCATACAGTTTCTCCACCGCGTCTCCGTGAATCTGCTTTTTCTGAGCGCTGACCATCTGAGCTACCGCCTCAGGATCGTTCATAAGCTGGATTCCTTTTTCCACCTGCCCATTGAGGGTAATTGCTGACCAGCTCATGCCTGCCTTCATAAAAAATTTCCGGTTTACTGTCTCACAGCCGGGAATAGGCGCCGTATGGATCATCGGCACACCCGTTACTGCCGCTTCTGTAGATGTCAGACCGCCCGGCTTTGTAAAAAGAACATCACAGGCTTTCAGATAAAGAGACATCTGAGTGGTAAATCCCAGAATCTGCACCCGCGGCTGTTTACTGAACTCTTTTTTCAGCTTCTGTTCCGCCTTGCGGTTGCTTCCGCAGATCACAAGGATTTTTTCCTGAGCTGTGCTTTCCAGGAGCTTTTTTACAAGCTCTGAAAGATCTCCGGCCCCCATACTTCCTCCGGCTGCCAGAAAATATCTGCCTTTCGTATCAAGCCCCAGCTTCTCCCTTGCCTGTTCTCTGCTTGTATTCCTCCGGCAGCTCTTAGCCACCGGAATCCCAAAAGCCAAAAGCTTCTCCGCAGGAATCCCCCGCCTGATGCAGGACTTTTTCAGAGCCTCATGGGGAATTACATAATAATCACAGTCTGTTTCCTCCCAGAAGGGAATACAGGTGTAATCTGTCATTACCGCCACGGTAAGCGGAAGCTTCATGCCCTTTCGTTTCATATAAGTGATTGTTTCTGCCGGGTAAAGATGCGGCATGATCAGAACATCAACCGGATGTTCACGTAAATATCCGTCCAGATACTTTGCCATTCTTCCATTAATATAGTACACAGGAGATTTCTTCAGCAACCGGCTGGCTACCATTCCCAGCTTATAAAAAAGCCCGAAAAGTCTGGGCGTCTTTTTGACGATCTGAACATATCCGTCTCCTACCAGACGTGAAACTCCCTCTCCTGCAAGGCAGAGATAATCAAGTACATACGCCTCGTCGCCTCTCTCCTGCATCTCCTCTGCAATCGCCCGGGCTGCAGAATTATGCCCGCCTCCTGTGTTGCAGGACAAAATCAGTGCTTTCATTCAAGTCTCCATTCCTCTCCCCGCCTGTATGCGGCATTTGCCTTCAGACAATGTTTATGTATCACAATCCCCGACATCAGGATACAGCCGGACAAAACTGTTCTGTACGGCACTGTCAGCATAACAGTAACAGCAAAGGCCAGAAACGTATATACGCTTTTTCTGGTGTTAGATCTGGCAGGTATTACGATAATAAACAGCAGATACCAGAAAATCAGAGCTGCCAGAGGCCGCCACAGAGGAAGCAGTCCGATCAGTACTCCAAAAGATACTGCAATAGCCTTTCCCCCATGTCCTTTCTGAAACAGAGAATGAGCATGTCCGAATACAGGCGCAGCCATTACCAGCGCAAACATCCAGGAATTTATTCCCAGATCTTTTGCACACAGCGCAACCGGGATCGCTCCCTTTCCCAGATCTGCCAGAAGAACCAGTATCCCACAAAAAGCGCCTCCACAGGCAAATGCATTAAACGTTCCCGGATTTCCATCCTCAGACTCTGTCTGAACATCCACTCCCCGAAAGATCATGGGAATCAGCCTTCCAAACAAAATGCTTCCTGACAGAAACCCTATTATCACATAGAAAAAGTATCCATATTTCATAATCCAACCTGCTTTCCTGCTGCAAATAAAATCTCACAGTCGTTTCTAACCAGAGCCGGGCTTCTCCTCCGACCTCTGAATTTCTCTTTTCCCTCAATCACAGTTGTCTGTCAATCCCCTGTCCAGAGTTTTCCTGTTACAATACCATACTCCACAGACAGATTGTGGGAAGCGATAACAAAGTAGAAAAAATAACCATTTTTGTTGCAAAAGGAGAATCCACCCCATATTTCTCTGCCAGAATACTTGTGGTCGCGCCTGCCGGCATGGCAGCCAGCAGTACACAGATGCCAAAAGCATTTTTATCAAGAGGCAGAAAGCTGCAGACTCCGTACACCACTGCCGGAATCACCACAAGCCTGTGAAACGTAAACTTTGCCACAGTCCGGTCCCAGAAATCCTTTACATTGATATCTACAAGAATCATTCCAACTGCCATCATGGAAAAAGCTGTATTGCAGTTTCCTATATAATCCACTGCATCTGTAACCGGCGCCGGAAGCTTCCACCCAGTAAACATAAGAAGAATACCCAGTTCACTCATAATAATACAGGGATGCGTCAGAACCTTCCTGACCGTTTCTTTCCGGTCTGTGGTTCCGGAAAAAACTGCCAGTCCGGAAGTCCACATCATGATCCTCTGAGGAATCAGATAAATACTGGCAAGCACCAGCCCCTCTGCCCCGTAAATCCCCTCTGCTACCGGATTTCCCAGAAACCCTGCGTTTGAACAGATCGTTCCATACCGGAGACATTTATTTTTCCCCTCAGGTTCCTTCCTGAAGATCACCCTTCCGTAAAATACACAGAAGATCTGAATCCCAACAGAGATCAGAAGCACTTCCAGATAATAAAAAAGCCTGCCCTCCACAGGGCTGTTCATAAACGCATGAAGAATGTTGCAGGGCAGAATCACATAAATAACAAGATCGTTCAGATTTTTTTGTCCCTGCGGCCCGATCAGCCCGATACGCTTCAGCACAAAACCCACTGCTACCAGAAGAAAAATAGTTGCCTGCAGTATCAGTACTTTTTCCATAATACCCCTCTTTTCCCACTTGTCTGGTAAGCGCTTAAATCTTGGGTAGCTTTACTGTCTACGTTTTTGAACTCATAATGATAGCAAATAGATTTTTACTACACTCCGCTTGATAGGAGATAGAAATTTACTATATTTGGAGGTTTCATTATGAGTAATAAACGTGCTCCAGGACGTTCCCTGGACGAATGGATGGAACTGGTAACCGAATGCAGACAAAGCGGCCTGACAGATGCTGCATGGTGTAATGAGCATGGGATATCTCCCAGCTGTTTTTACAATGCAGTTACCCGTCTCCGTAAAAAAGCCTGTCAGATACCGGATCCAGTTGGAAAAGCCAGCACTCTTGACCTTACATCCCATAAACAGGATGTAGTCCAGATTGCTATAGAACCGGAGTCTTCTCCGGCAGGACTGATCCCAGATAATGGGATCAGTCCTATGCACCTTGACAATTCACATACGATTGAAATCGAAGCAGACGGATTGCTTATACGAATGAGTAATGAGATCAAACCATTACTTCTGAAGATGCTTATGGATACGCTTAAGGAGTCGTTATGTTAGCGGACATCTCAAGTGTTGATGCGATCTATATCGTCTGTGGCAGAACAGATATGCGCAAGTCCATTGATGGATTATGTGCGATCATCCAGGAACAGTTTTCGATGGAGATCGACCATGCACTTTTTCTTTTCTGCGGTCGTAAATGCGACCGTATCAAAGCTATTTTAAAAGAACCTGACGGGATCGTTATGATCTACAAAAGACTGACCGCCCAGGGATCTTACCGGTGGCCCAGGAATAAATCTGAGGTCCGGAATCTTACATGGCGGGAGTTCGACTGGCTGATGTCTGGCATTGATATTGAGCAGCCAAAAGCGATCAAGGCAACGTAAAAAAGATGCACATAAAACTCTTGTTTTTTGCTGTATTTTCGGCACTTTCAAGGTCTGGTAAATCCGCTGTTTTGCTGGGAAAAGCCACTGTTTTCTGGTATAATGGAAACATCAGAAACAGGAGGAAAAAGCAGTGGCAGACAGTTCCAAAGATATCCAGCTCCGTGAGCTGAAGGACATGATAAACGATCTCAAAAAGATGATAAAAACACTTCAGGCAACTGTCGATGCTGCCAATAAACGGGAAGAGGCTCTTACCCAGGAACGGGATAACCTGAAAGAAGAGATAGACCTTCTCCGTAAAAAACTGTTTGGCACCTCCAGTGAAAAAAGAACCATCGATATTCCAGGCCAGTTAAACTTTTTCAATGAAGCGGAACTGGAACAGGATCCAGAAGCTGTAAAAGCAGAGGATCTTGAGGCACTTCTTCCGGAAAAAACAGCAAAAAAACGAAAAGCAAGAGCTACAGATGCTGAACGGTTTAAGGGAGTTCCTGTTGAGAAAAAGTATCTGGAACTTTCTGAGGAAGAGAAACTCTGCCCTGCCTGTGGTACCCCACTGAAAGAAATCGGGGAAGAGTTTGTCCGCCGGGAGCTGGTTTTTGTACCTGCAAAACTGAAAGTATATGAATACTATAGTAAGAGCTATGAGTGTCCGCAGTGCAAACTCCAGGATATTCCGGTCATCAAAAAAGGAAAAGATGGCAGAGCCCATATGCTTTATGGAATGGCTTCTGCTGGAACGGTTGCCTGGGTAATGTACCAGAAGTTTTGTAATGGTCTCCCATACTACCGTCAGGAAAAGGACTGGAAACAGTATGGCGTGGAGATCACCAGGGCTACTATGGCAAACTGGGTGATCCGGAATTCTGAAGCGTTTTTTCTTCCTATGTATGAATACTTCCACAGGAAACTTCTGGAACGTGGATTCGTGATGGCAGATGAAACGCCACTTCAGGTTCTGCATGAACCGGAACGCCGCGCGCAAACCAAGTCATATATGTGGCTGTTCCGCAGCGGTGAAGACGGAGGACCACCTATTATCCTCTATAAATACTCGGAGACCCGGGCCGGGGACAATGCCGTAGATTTTCTTCACGGCTTCAAGGGTTATCTGATGTGTGATGGCTATAGCGGATACAATAAAGTTCCAGATGCCAAACGCACAGCCTGCTGGGCACACATCAGAAGATATCTGACAGATGCCATTCCCAAGGGAAAGGCTCTGGATTATACCCAGCCATCCGTACAGGGAATGCTGTACATTAACCAGCTCTTCCACCTGGAAGATGTGATCAGATCAAAGTATTCTTCCTTCGATGCTATCAAAAAGGCTCGTCTTGAAAAAGAAAAGCCGGTAGTAGAAGGCTTTTTGTCGTGGCTTGGTCAGCAAAGCCCTATCCGTGGAAGCAGAATGGATAAAGCTGTCACCTACATTCAGAATCGCCGCTCCTATCTGTCTACTTATCTGGAAGACGGCCGCTGCAGTTTTTCTAATAATCTCAGCGAAAATGCGATCCGCCCGTTTACAGTAGGTCGTAAAAACTGGCTGTTCTGCGATACACCAAACGGAGCCCAGGCCAGCGCTATCGTGTACACAATGGTAGAAATGGCAAAAGCCAATGGAGTAAACGTCTATCACTATCTTACTTATCTGCTGGAAAAACTGCCTGATGACAGGATGAGTGATGATGAATTAGAACTTCTGGCGCCATGGAACGAAACTGTCAAAGCTGAGATCGAACGTCGTGCAAACGAATCAAATCAATCATATGTGAATTGTCAAGGTGCTCCGGCTACTGAAAAGTAGTCGGGGATTTTTCTATCATACCTAAAAATTAAGCGCTTACCTTGTCTGTACAGAAAATCTCCTGTCATGATCATACTGACCTCTGATTTTTCTGAAAGATACTCCCAGTGTATCACAACAAAAAAATACACGCAACAAAAAGCCAAACCGCTCTTGACGGCACAGCTTATGCCATGCTACAATGTCACCTGTCCAAAACACAGTGTGGACTTTTTTGGCCAGGCCATTTTTCGCCACACAATTACCATCCGGTAGTTGTGCGGCTTATTTTTTTGCCATAAAAGTCTTTTTATAAATCATACAGGAGGAATGTAAATGAACAATACTTTTATGAAAGAAAAACCAGTATTTCCACTGATCATGTCCATGGCTCTTCCCATGGTGATCTCCATGCTGGTAAACTCTTTGTATAATATAGTAGACAGTTTCTTTGTTGCACAGATCAGTGAAGATGCCATGACAGCGCTTTCTCTGGTCTTTCCCATCCAGAATCTGGTGAATGCCATTGCCATTGGTTTCGGCGTGGGAATCAGCTCCCAGATCGCCTTTCATCTGGGAGCAGGAAATAAGCACAATGCAGATATTGCCGCTACTCACGGCACGGTTCTGTCCGCTTTACACGGACTGATCATGATGATTGTCTGTACTCTGATCATGCCGTCCTTTCTTGGGCTTTTTACACCGGACAAAAAAGTCATTGATCTGGGCGTAAGATATTCCGGCATTGTTTTTGCCTTTTCTGTTGTGATAGGCCTTGACCTTGCCTTTGAGAAGATTTTTCAGGCAGTTGGAAGAATGAAAGTTACCATGTTTTCACTGATGTGCGGCTGCATTACCAATATTATACTGGACCCGGTTCTGATTTTCGGTCTTGGTCCCTTCCCTGCCCTTGGAATTGAAGGCGCTGCTCTGGCAACAGGTCTTGGACAGGTCTTGAATCTGATCATTTACCTGGTAATCTATTTTGCCCGCCCGATTCCTGTACGCATCAGAAAAACATGCCTGAAGCCAGACAGCAGCATGGACAAAAAGCTTTACGCTGTGGGAGTTCCGGCAATTCTGAATATTGCGCTCCCCTCCCTTCTGATCTCCGTGCTGAACAGCCTGCTTGCTGTTTACTCCCAGAGCTATGTGGTAATTCTGGGAATTTATTACAAGCTTCAGACCTTCCTCTATCTTCCTGCCAGCGGAATCGTCCAGGGTATGCGCCCTGTGATCGGATATAACTATGGAGCAGGAGAACACAAACGTGTGAAAAAAATCTATATGGTAACGCTTGTCATGAGCGGCGTAATCATGATCATCGGAACAGTTATCTGCCTGGCAGTTCCCGGACAGCTGATGGGACTGTTTACCTCCAATGCAGAAACCGTACTTGCAGGAAAAACCGCTCTCCGTATCATCAGCGCCGGCTTCCTGGTTTCCGCTGTATCTGTTACCGCCTGCGGCGCACTGGAAGGACTTGGAAAGGGAACCCCTTCTCTTATCATCTCTCTGTGCAGATATGTACTGATCATCATTCCTGCAGCCTTCGTCCTCAGCAAAGTTTTTGGAGCTGTTGGAGTATGGCATGCCTTCTGGATCGCCGAAGCAGCTACTGCAGTCGTAGCCGGTCTGATCAGCCGTAAAGTAGTGTGGGGACGTTAAACGTCCCCAGTAGATTCAGTATTCTAATCCCCCCAATATTCTTCATAATATCTTTTCAGTATTTTCTGGTATTCTTTTTTTTCAGAAAGCGCATCATAAATCTTTTTATTTTTTATAAGATACGACATCCATCCCAGCCATTCATTATCCTTTAACAGAATCGCCTGCTTTACCTGATAGCTAACGGCATGCACCAGAAACTGAGGATCCATTTTTTCCAGTCTCTCCATGATCAGAAATGCTCCCGGCCAGTTAATATCCTGCAGCCACTCTAGCATCTCACATGTGTATTTATCTAATTCTTCATCAGTTTTTTCACATATTACCTTTGCACAATTTTCCCATGACCATCCATATTCTATAGGCTGCATGAATACAGATAAGGATTTTATCTTTCTCGCCTCTCTGAGAGCCTCTTCCTGAACCTCTACAGGTTGTCCCTCATCCATCATTTCAAATAAAGTATCTATATCTACTGTCATATCAATGTCCTCCATCCCATTTTACAACTACACTTTTTACTGCCCGAGTCCATATAGATCAAGGTAAAATAAATCTCCTTTTTCTCCCCAATATTCGATATCCACCCCCAATTTTTGAAATTCTTGTACATCTTTGTCATTATCTGTATACAAATAGGCTTCTTTTTCATGTGCTGTGAGTGCAAACTAGCAATAACCTTTTCTATAAAAACATAAATCTACAGGCGCTCTGGGATAGCTACATTCAAATATATCATTTACTCTTGTCAGAATATCGTAACATTTCATATCCGCACAATAAACCATTAATCTATATACAGCCTCTCCTCCCATGGTTTTTGTATGCGGCCATTCTGATACATTTTCAGCGTATAGTAAAAATGGCTCCAGGCTTTTTTTATATTCTTTAAAATCTTTATAGAACAACATGTTAGTTCCCTGTCTATAATAAACTACTGAGAAAAAATCACTGTTCAAAAGCATATATCTTATAAAACTATTATAAATCTCTTTATTTTTCATTTTATCAACAAAATATACCTTCACCCAATATCCTCCCGTATAGTATACCTTCTCTATTCCGTTATGAAAAATAAGTTGGCGGATATTTCCACCGTTCGACAGATTTCCCCGTATCTAATCTTTTTTCCTGTTATACAGTATATATTCTGTTCTCCAGTAAATTGAACTTCCAGTTCTCCACTTTCCCATGTCTTAATTTGTCACCAATATACTGTTCTGCCTTATATTGACACAAATATCCTGCTGTATCATACTCGGGTATGTATAATGTCCGCTCAAGTACACCATCTTGTCCGATTTTCTTGTCCTTATAAAACACTTTAATAATATTTCTCCAAACTATATTACTTTGATAATTATTCACCCTTCGCCTTGACAACTAAGGATCTGATATTATTTGCAATCAAAATAATCAGTATTCTAATTCCCCCAGTATTCTTCATAGTATCTTTTCAGTATTTTCTGGTATTTTTTTTCTTCAGAAAGTGCATCATAAAACTTTTTGTTTTTTAGAAGATATGACATCCATCCCAGCCATTCGTTATCTTTTAGCAGAAGTGCCTGCTTTACCTTATAAATAACATCATACACCAATAACTGAGGATCCATTTTTTCCAGCCTCTCCATGATCAGAAATGCTCCCGGCCAGTTAAGATCCCGCAGCCACTCCAGCATCTCATATGTGTAACTATTTAATTCTTCATCCTTTTTTTCACATATTACCTTTGCACAATTTTTCCACGACAATTTATATTCTACAGGCTGCATCAATACAGATAAGGATTTTATCTTTCTCGCTTCTCTGATGGCCTCTTCCTGAACCTCTATAGGTTTTCTCTCATCCAACATTTCATATAAAGTATCAATATCTATTGCCATGTCAATATCCTCCATTCCTCCGCCTTTCAGTGAGCGGTACAAATAAGTGACACTACGAGTCTGTATACTAAAAATTGTTTAATCAACTTAGTTTAATTGTGCAGCAGTTCAGTCAATGACTCCTTATCAATGCAATCCGCTAAAAAATACTGTATTCCTGTTTGTAATCTTCTTGAAGCCGAAATTAATGCTACCATTGTCAATCCAAAATGGGCAAAATCAGTAAAAGACAATGAAGATCTTTTGGAAGTCATCCACATCTACCAAGGAAGCGGCAGAGTATACTGCCTCCTTAGTATAAATTTTAATAAAACTCTCGGTCTCCCATATGGTTAATAATTGATCTCCATCTTAATTTTTCAGCACAAATTACTGTTCCCATATAATCATCTAAATCTGCTTCTGATAATCCTCCACAGTCACACCAATAAATCAATTCGTTTTGCATAAACATAGTGGCATCAAGTATTTCACATGTATACGTTTCATCTAACGGTAATAATTTTAAATATTTTAAACCTTGAAATTCCAATTCAAACATACCATTTTCTTCACTTTGGCATTGAAATGCTACATTTAATATCCTCTTATCATTTACCGGATACATTTCATATCTATTATTTACATATGCCCCACTTGAATATTTCAATTCTTTAATACAACAGTCATGGAAAAAATTTATTTTTTTCATAAAATCATTTATATCTCTCTCAGAAGAAATCTCGTACCACATACAAGCCCCCTAAATATGAATTGTTCCATCTATAATGTAGACATCAAATATTTACAAACTCCATACCCCATACAAAGCTGTTTATTATAGAATAATTTCTCTGATCTTCAGTCAAAATAATTTGGAGGGTATTTCCATCTTAAGGAATCCTTTCCCGTATCCAATCTTTCTTTTTCCGACAAATAAAACTCATCATAACCGGATATATGTGCAAGTTTTTCCCGGAATACCTCCTTCGCTAATCTGTTTCCGATATATGAATCAGCTTTATATCCGGACATGTATCCTTCCTTATCGTATATTCCGGTATAAAGCTCTCTTATTATGGTCCCATCTAAAGTTATATTTTCATTATATATCGGAAACCAAAATTCTTCATACCACCATTTTTCTATTTTGCTGTTATCATACAAATAAGTTTCCTTACCTACTCTGTGTATTCCTGTTTTGCCTTCATACACACACCATTTCAAATATTCCAATTTGTTATTAAGATTTTTTAAAATCTTTATACCATACAATGTTTTATTTCCACAAAGCTGCTCAAAAACCATATAATATATATAACTCTTTGAATATAAGACACAACAAATATTATGGTAGCTTTCACTTGAATAATAAATAATAGATACTAATCTGCCATCCTCTCGGAATAAATATTCCAGCTTTCCATATTTGTCTTTTGGTACTCTCTTATAAAAACTCCCTCTTTCCGCATTCCCCACTGTAAGGTCAAATACTGGACTTGCTTCATATAATCCCATACTAAACCCTTTATGTTTACTGTATTTCCTGTACTTTACTTTTGAACTTAAAATAGCCGACAACTCTTCTCCCTGGCTTTTACAGATCCCCTGCATAATCAGAAATTGAACAGTTTCTTCCATGTGTTCATCTATGAACGTTTTTTCATCAAGCAAATACTCTTCTGCTTTTTTATTCCGATCTGAAAGTTTTTGTCGGATTGAATCTTCTCTTTTTGTAAGATCGGATCTCTTCGTATTCAGCACATCTAAAATCGCAGTTCTATATTGCTTACATTCTTCCGGGCTCAGTTCACAGCCGTTCAACATTTCTATAATTTCAGGACACTCAAGAAAAGCGTTCAGGCAATTATAGGATTCCTGACTAATTTGGCCCTGTGTATAAAATTCACTAACAATCTTCTGCCAAAACTCCTTTTCACTTATGTTCTTCATTCAATCCCCCCTTCCCCAATACCATTCTCCCTGGCTCTGTACCACCTGTTCTTTTTAAAACAATATGAAAATAAGACAAAACTTCTGCCGGATAGAACAGCGCCGATAAGATTACAAAGAAGGAATAAATACTCCATCCAAAATACCGCTGCTGCTAAAAGCTTATCCCAACTATGCTAAATACAGCTTACCACTATATTTACAGCCCCGTCAATAAAAGTAACCATGTTATTCTAATACCTTTATATCCTTTTTTATAAAGAAAACGGCTGAATTTTCAACCGTTTTCTCTCACATCATAAATATCTGAATCTCCAGTCCTTATCATCTTCCAACCCCAGAATCACATTTACCGGAACTTCCAGAACTCTGGATAATCTCATTAAAAATTCCACGTCCATTTTTGTTATCCCGTTCTCAATCCGTGAGATCGTCATCGTTGACACGTCCATAGCTTCTGCAAGAGATTCCTGACAAAAATCACAGCGTTTCCGCAATTTTCGGATCCTTTCTCCCATTTCAATTCTCTGCTGATTAAATTCCTTCTGCATCAACTGTTACCCCCTTCAGATTTTTCTTCTGTAAAGTAAAATATAAATCACAGCCTCCTTCCTGATATACAAACATTTGTTTGTATACATTCTATAAGAAACATATGTTTGTGTCAACCCAATAAAACGGACTGAACTATATTTATTTATAAAATTTTTGTTCTGATATCTCTTTTTCTGCTTTTCCCGATTACCTTCTATGCCTCTGGCAGATTTTATAGCTTCGGTATATCCTCCATACTACCTCGCTCCACTTTCTGCTGTGTCCTTTAATATATCTACTGCCTTTTTTATCATGGAAGGCATAGGAACTCCCATCAGCCCTGCATTCTCCACAATAGAAAGTACTTCATTTGCTATAAATCCGATGCACACTGCATTTCTTATGTATTCCACTTCCAGAACCATATCCAGACGGGCTGCGATCAGGACATACAACAAAGTCATTCCTTTCCTGCAAAGCCCCTTCCATCCGGCTCTGCTCTCCAACGCTCCGTTAGGCGACTTCGGACTTTTGCGAAACACAGCAGGAAGTATGATTCCGCCTGTAAGCCAGTCCAAAACCATGAAGATCAATAATGTCTTTAACGCGGTATCCCAGCCTCCAAACAGTTCCGCTGCCGTACTGCCTAAAAGGGCAATTACTGTAAAAATCTTGTATTTCATGCTTGCTTTCCTCCATTTCTCATGAAATCCCCTTAAAAAAGGGTATAGAAAAGGAAGCGGCAGGGGAACCGCCTCCTTCAAAACTAATGTTCTGATATTATTATTTACAATCAAACTAATCAGTAGTCTAATTTTCCCCAATAAGATTCATAGTATCTTCTCATTATTTTCTTATATTTTTTTTCTTCAGAAAGTGCATCATAAAATTTTTTATTTTTTAGAAGATATGACATATAGGTCAGCCATTCATTATCTTTTAGCAGGAGCGCCTGCTTTACTGCATAAATGGTAGCGTTCAACAACAACTGAGGATTCATTTTTTCCAGTCTTTCCATGATCAAAAATGCTCCCGGCCAATTAAGATCCCGTAGCCACTCCAACATCTCATATTTGTAACTATTTAATTCTTCATCCGTTTTTTCACATATTACTTTTGCACAATTTTTCCACGACAATTTATATTCTATAGGCTGCATGAATATCGATAAGGATTTTATCTTTCTCGCTTCCCTGATAGCCTCTTCCTGAAGCTCTATAGGTTTTCTCTCATCCAACATTTCAAATAAAGTGTCAATATCTACTGTCATATCAATGTCCTCCATCCCATTTTACAACTACACTTTTTACTGCCTGAGTCCAGATAGAATTTGTACCCATTTTTGTCCAAGCTTCTACAGTTGCTCCTCTTGGAAGAACTGTCACATGAGTTGGACCATCTTGCTCAGCAAATACCACTCCTGTTGCGTTCAACTTGTTTATGGTTGTAACTGCTGCTGCACGTCCAGGTCGTGGGGGAATTGTTGAAAACGAAAGCCCTGTGTCCCAATCCGTCTCTTTTGGAGTTAAATTACCTGGGTTTGTTCCACCGTATCTATAAATTGGAAAATCTTTCCTCTGCTTCTTAGACCGCAGTATAGCGTCTGCGTCTATCTTGACTTCTTCTTTTTCTTTCGAAGCAAAAAAATCAATTGACCCTACGAAATCTATAGCTTTATGTGCCACAAATCCTGCAACAAATCCCGCAACTGCTGATGCTACTTTTTTAGCTACTGTTACTACAAATTTTTTTACCGTACCAGCTAACAAAGCGCCTATTGAAGCCGCAAAACATCCACTGTAATCCACAAGATTAGCCGGATTCGCAGTATGCTTATATATTTTCCCCGAGGCTTCCGGTAATACTTAAAATCTTACTCCAGCTGTCATAAGTATAGTTTACCTCTGTGTTTCCATAAAAGAACTATCGTTTCGAACCTTTGGAAATCCAATTCTTTTGTCCCCTAAATTCTGAACCATTCCCTCTCCCTTTTTTTATTTCCTCGACCTCTTTCTCAGCTTTTCTTTAGACTTTACCATTACAACATACATAAATGAAAACTCTTCAAACCTATCAAAAATTGGGGATTTCATCTTCTTATATTTGTCATAAACAAATCTCTTCTTCATCTACGGTAAACTTATCTATAACCTCCTCAAAAACATTTCTCATTCTTTGATAATTTTCTGTTTCCTGATTCTCCCCGCTTTTAGAAATGTATATTTTTTGTTCTTTTAATACAATTCCAGCTGTCAAAACACAAACAGATTCACTCTGACTATTCTGCTGAGTTATCATATCTATTAAAAATGGTGATAGCTTATCCACATAAAAAATGTTCGTTATACATATTGGCACTACAGGAAGTCTATCTATATGCTTTTTTACAAATTTTTTTAACTCTTCTTTCAATAGTTTTATGTGCCTCTCTGTAAGCTCTGAAACACAAAGCTGTACTAATATCTGAGTTTTGTAGTTTTTTCTATCTTCATAAATATGTATAGATATTTTATTATGTATGTCATCTAAAAGTCTCTCTTTTGTTTCCACTACTAACTCATAATAATCCATAAACGCCCAACTAGCTATTTCCATTAAATCTTTATCCCTCAAAAAAGTTTTTATAATTTCTATTTTTTCTGAATGTTTTTTAGATGTCTGAAATATTTCACCATCAATAAATAACTTATAAAGTTGTTTTCTACTTCGATTTAAAATATTATTATATTTCCAGCTTACAAAACACCGAAAAACCGCTCCTAGTATCATCCATGCATATATAATTACATAACAAAATACTAACAATTTTGATATATACATTTGATTAAAACAGACCCAATGCACAGCCGTAACCAAAGATAATATAATTAAAGCTAAAATTTTTATTAAAGCCTGAACTTGTAAAACGTAAAAGCCTTTTAAATTCGACATCCATTTTCTTTTTCTGTGTTGTGCTATATACCCATACTGAAATAATGGATTAGACTTGTCTTCCCTTTCTGCAATCTGTGCATTCATACCAGAAAATCCTGGTATGTTACTATTACGAGCTGGACGCCAATTAACTAAGATAATCAGAATAATACTTAAATAATTATATGACATCCTCTTACTAATCATATTTGTTCCAATAAAACCAGTTATACATAAAAATGCACCAATGATACTTATAATTAGGATAAAAGAAAACAAACTATTTGCATCCATCTCAAATACTCTTTTTTTATTATCTTTTCTTTTCATACACCCTTTTCTTTCTATAATTTATTACGAAAAAACATATCTTCCAAAATATAATACTGAACAAAAATACCGGGGCTTTTCTTTCAGGTACAAAAATGCAGAAGTTAGATTTCCGTATTCTCTGTACTTAAAGCTAAACACACGATCCATTTTTATAGGCTTTCTTTTATAAAACTCACCTCTTTTCATATTACCTACAATCAGGTCAATTACAGGACTCGGTGTATGTGCTCCCAAATCTGCATTCCTATATTTCCTATATTTCCCATATCTATCATATTTCATCTGAGTATCCTGAATCCTAAACAACTCATCACCAATATCCTGACACTTTTTCTGTAGAATCAGATATACTGCACACTTTTTCATAAACTCTGAAATATATTTTTTCTTTTTTTCATCATATTTTTCTGCCTGACTATGCTAAATACAGCTTACCACTATATTTACAGCCCCGTCAATAAAAGTAACCATGTTATTCTAATATCTCTATATCCTCCATACTACCTCGTTCCACTTTCTGCTGTGTCCTTTAACATATCTACTGCCTTTTTTATCATGGAAGGCATAGGAACTCCCATCAGCCCTGCATTCTCCACAATAGAAAGTACTTCATTTGCAATAAATCCGATGCACACTGCATTTCTTATGTATTCCACTCCCAGAACCATATCCAGACGGGCTGCTATCAGTACATACAATAAAGTCATTCCTTTCCTGCAAAGCCCTTTCCATCCGGCTCTGCTCTCCAACGCTCCGTTAGGCGACTTCGGACTTTTGCAGAACACAGCCGGAAGTATGATTCCGCCTGTAAGCCAGTCCAAAACCATAAAGATCAATAATGTCTTTAACGCGGTATCCCAGCCTCCAAACAGTTCTGCTACCGTACTGCCTAAAAGGGCAATTACTGTAAAAATCTTGTATTTCATGCTTGCTTTCCTCCATTTCTCATTAAATTACCTAAAAAAGAGTACAAAAAAGGAAGCGGCAGGGGAACCGCCTCCTGATTACTATTTATCACCTGTTTTCTAACAATTCTCTCCAATCTACTTCTATCTCATAATCATCAATATAAAGTTTATAATCTGAAGGTACCTCTTTTAAATAAGAGTAGTATATGCTAACATTTAAGCCTTTGCCCAGTTTTGATCCAAAATAAATAAAATTACTATTCTCTGAATCTTTAACATTTCTCTTTTTCCATCCATTCTCTGTAGAATCCCACAGGAAAATATAACAACTATCTGTATTTCCATCCCATGTAATACCCGCTCTATAATCAGCAGTATTTTTGTCCATTGCTGAATTTCCTGCTGCATTTCCGTTTCCACCTAGTAAGAAGTCTTGGGGAAGTTTCCACTTATCTTTTCTTTTCTCATAAATGTTCACGTATATTATTCCCTCATCAGATTCAGGCACAAACGCTGTCTCTTCTCCAATAAGCGGATGTCCTTGTTGATTCGTCTTTCCATAAAATGAGATTGCTTTTTCCAGAGAAGTAAAAGATATTGTATTACGGACTATATTTGTAAGAAAATATGATGCCAACATAATAATAGAAATATATAGTATCCATTTTCTTACCTTTCCTGTTACAGCCTTTTTCTTCTTTCTGTTAATCAGCCAGACAGCGGCGCAGCAGACCACCCAGAAAAACATTATATTTCCGATTATCGTTTCAAATCGCTGAAAGTCCAATTCCCTTATCTCCTTTTCTTTTATTTCTCAAATATCTTTTCATGTCAGAATAATCACATTATTATCTTATAGATTCCAGAAGAACAATCTTTTCCAGACCTTTTCACTGATTATCTTTTAGTAACTTTTCCCAACCTACTTCTATCTCATAATCATCAATATAAAGTTTATAATTTGACGGCGTATCTTTTAAATAACTGTAATAAAATTTATTTACTACACCTTCTACTGGTTTCGAACTAAAATATGTAAATCTGCTATTCTCTGAATCTCTTACATTCCTCCTTTTGCAATCCTGGCTCCTTGTCTCCCAAAGTATTATATATCGGCCATCTGTGTTTCCCTCCCATATTACACTAACCATATATTTGTTTGTATTTTCATCTATACCATTATGTATTGAATCTTCATTAAAAAGCCAACAGGGAAGTTTCCATTTATTTTGTTTTTTATGATAAATGCTTAATTCCAATCCGTCATTAAGCTGAGGAACAAGGGCAGTCTCTGTTCCTATAAGCGGTTGTCCCTGAGGCTTTGTATTTCCATAAAATGAAACTGCTTTTTCCAGGGAGGCAAAAGATATGGTACACTTGACTAAATTTGACATAAAATATCCTGCAAAAACAATAATCGAAATATATATCATCCCTTTTTTTAGCTTTCCTGCTGTGGCTTCCTTCTTTTTTCTGTGAATAAACCAGATAACAACACAGCAGATCACCCAGAAAAGAGCTATCGTTTCCACTATCATTTCGAACTTCTGAAAATCCAATTCTTTTGCCTCCTAAATTCTCGCCCGAACTTAAATCTAAAATATTGCCTGAACCACTTTTCCAACAGTGCCTGCTGCCATACCTATAACTACACCAACTATTGCCGGAATACCAAGATCAAGTGAAATCTCATCCGAAATATCCATATTATTTTCTTCAGATTTTGATATTCCTAAACTAATTCCGATACTTTGATCCTTATGGTTATAATGACAGTTTGCACCCAAACTGTAATCTCCTACCGATACACTAGACGATAAGCCAATTAGTTCTCCCGTAAGCACTTCTGAGGAAACACTTGCCTGTACAAATCCAATATTAATGTTCACACCATTATCACTTTCTGTTTGCAAATCTCCTGATGAATTAAAAGGCTCATATGTTGTAACATTCCCTGCATTTGAATAAAATGTAACCACTGCCGATGGATTATACCCTCCAGAAAATCCCGTAGAATGGGAATATGCAACTGATCCAACGCCACTAATTCCAGCTTTATATCTAAAACCATTTGATGTTCCTAACTGTACACCAAAAACTTTACCAAGAGCCTTTGTCGCCTTCCTATAAGTTCTTTTCACCACAGAACATACTTTCTTTACAGCCTTTTTTGTTGCATTCCATACCTTCTTAACAAATCCAAATGCTTTCTTAAAAAATTTTCCATCTGGATCATAACTGGTTGTAGGACTATTACCACAATAAGCATACAAATTTGTCAATACACTGTTTGCGCTTATTAAATATTTATCCGCACAGATAAACCTTCTCAACTCCGGATCATAATACCGGTTCTTCAGGTAGTACATCCCTGTTTCTTTATCGTAGTAATATCCTCTGTAACGGAACGGGTTCTGCTGGCCTACGGTGTCCTTCAGGCTTCCGGTAATGCTTAGAATCTTACCCCAGCTGTCATAAGTATAGTTTACCACCGTGTTTCCATCCTCGTCAATAAGAGCAATGATATCGTTCTGGAGGTTTCTTACATAGAAGTAGTTCTTTCCTCCAATGATAATGGAAACAAGGTTTGCGTTGGAATCATAAGTGTACCAGAAGGTCTGTCCATTGGTGATCTCTGATACCAGAAGTTCCCCTGCCATTCGGTATTCGGTAGCTGTACCATCTACAACTTTCTTTGTTCTGGAGCCTGTATGATCGTAAAAATACTGGATGTTCTTTCCATTGTTTACCCCGGCAAGCTTTCTGCCCATAATCCAGCGGTAAGTAATATTTCCTCTGGTCAGCATGTTTCCGATTGCATCATAGGTCATTGCTGTGCCGTTCCAGTTCACAAGCTGGTCTTTCCAGACAGAAGCATAAGATCCTGTTTCTGTTCTTTCCGGGAAAGCAGGAAGCTCTCCTGCGGTATATGCATACTCCTTCACCTCAGTCAGATTTCCTCCCAGATCATACTCGTAGACAAATGTCTTATTCTGGGTCTGGCTGTCTTCACGGATCAGCTGGTTCCTCTCGTCATAGCAGAAAGTATCTGTCTTTACCGCGCCGGAGCCTGAGCGATCCTGGATCCTTGTGATATTTCCGTTTTTGTCATACTGATAGGTAAGCTTTCTGTCTCCCACAGTCAGACCTGACGGCATGGCATGTTCCTGATTTCCGTTTGCTGCCGGATAAGCCACCTTTACTGCAAAAGCCTTTTTGGTGCTGAGAGTTACACCTGCTGCCCTTCCCAGCTTATCGTAAGTGCTGGTCTTTGTATAGCCTCCGCGTACCTTTGTGGTCTGTTCCCTGCCGTCTTTATCATAAGTATAAAGAGTCGTAGTATGGGAAACGCCTGCCTTGTGGATCAGTTTTGTCATGTGGTTTGTTGCATCGTAAGTATACTCATAAAAAGAACCTTTTTCATCTCTTACACGCATCAGGCGGTCAAGGAAATCATAATCCAGATCATAGGTTTTACCTGCCATATGGTTCACAACCCGGCAAAGATTTCCCTCTTTATCATAGGTATAAGTATTCAGCTTCTGCTCTGTTCCGCCGGAAGATTCTCTGAAATAGCTTTCTGTCATCCGGTCCTGACTGTCGTAGGTGTACCGGATCTCATTTCCATTTGCATAAACAGTCCTGCTGAGATTTCCGTTTCCACTTTCATAAATATACTGTACCACCTGGCTGCCTGCAATGGATGCGGCTGTTGTGTTTCCAAAGGCATCATATTCAAATCCATATCGGAAGCCGTTGTGGTCAATGGACGTCAGTTTGTCCTTTGTATAGCCATAAGTATTTTTTACCACCTGCTTTGTTCCGTCTGCAGTTACTTCCTGAGAGACGGAAGTCATTCGGTCAGCAGAATCATATTTATAACTCAGCCTGTTGCCCTGTCCGTCTGTCAGAGAATTAAGAAGATCTGACTTCACATTCCAGTCATACAGGGTTCTGTTGCCCTCTGCGTCTGTGACAGACGCCACATGGTTTTTGTCTGTGGTAAAAGATCTTGCGATCCAGATACCTTTATCCTGAGCATCAGGCTGTACGGTACCGCTTTTTGTGATGTTTCCGTTTCCGTCATAGACCAGACGGTTCACCACGCCCATAGCGGAGGTTCCTTTCGTCACGTTATGTTTTTTATCATACTCATACTTAAATTTATTTCCCTTTGGGTCCGTGATCCCGGTCAGGTCACTGTTTTCATTATATTCAAACTTTGTGGCATTTTTCTGGGAATCCACGGCAGAGATTACATTGTTTTTGTCATCATAGGTGTAGCTCTGTCCGAATTCTTCCCGGTACAGGGAAAGTCCGTCAAAAAATGCAAGGTTGGCATTTCTGCAGTAAGTATAGGAAACCTTAATGCTGGTATAGTCCTGCTTTGCCACATAAACGTCACCCAGGAACTGCCAGTCAAGAATATCCGGGCTGAAATTTGTATAATGAATGTCATTTTTTCCGTCTGCCCCTACAAAAACCACTTCTACGCCAAAGCGGCGGTATTTATCATTATCTGTTTCCGGCAGACAGGTTCCCCGACCCCAGGCATTAACCATGTAAGTGTCTCCTTTTTTGCCTGTGAGATCAAGGAGTTTTGTAAGACGCTTATTTACCTGAGTATCGCCTATGAAACGGTATATATATTTATCCAGCCCGCCTACTCTTTCGGGAACTATGGATACCGCACGTTTATCAACTTCTGTTGTCATATTCAGCTGGCAGTAACGTGCATTCAGAAAACAGAAATTTCTTCCGCGCTGTACTGCATACCATTTCTGATTTCCTGTCAGGCAAATTCCACGCACTGCAATTTTCTGACCTGCTTTTAATGTAATAACTGCTTTTCCTGTCAGCGATGGAGTATCAAATACTTTGTCTTCCTGCTTCATGGTGCAGACAGGAGCATTTACACTGAGACGGATCACATGATCTCTTTTTATATAGCCAAAATAACGTTTTTTATCGATCTGCATGGCTACATAGTACCATTTTTGTCCTCTTGAATCTGTTGTAATGGAACGGATTACCACACTGGTTCCTCTGGGTATCACTTCTTCTACAATAGCTCCACTGTCAGAAGCTGAAGCCCGCAAAATTGCTCCTGTAACCGCAACTGCCCCACAATTATCTCCATCATTTCCGCCAAGGTACGCAAATGCTCTGCTTGCCGGAAAATATCCCCGTTTTCCTTCTGCATTTTCCACTCTGTACCACTGGCTGTTTTCGTTTGGAAGGGAAACAGAAGCATAAAGATGTGTCCATTTCTGTACACTTGCGACTTTTTTTCCATTCAGAGACGGTCTGTCATAAATATACGAAGTTCCTGCTGCCGTTACTGTTACAGCACGGTTTACCGGTCTTACATTTTCAGATCCGACTGATGTCAGACCATCTTCATAATATGCCTTCTTTTCAAAATCCGTGCTTCCCAGCTGGAAGTCCCCGTTGTCGATCAGATTACATCTGCTTACAGTTGTTCCCGTTTCCAGCTGAGCCATATCACCGTATAACACGCCTGCAGCATGATATAAATAAAGATATACACGTACTGTAGGATCTTTAGAATCAGAGGGCACAGTAAAGGTACGGTAAAGACGTACGAAACCGCCTGTTGTTTCTTTCAGAATTTCACTGTCCAGATAAATCCATTTTCCATTTTTGTCAATATATCTGATCCTCAGCCTTGCGCCTCCATCTTCTGCGGCCTGCTTCATTTCTGTTTTTACATACATAGAAAAGGTATACGTCATTCCTGCTTTCAGCTTTACATCCTGAGCCCAGCTTACATACCCTTTCAGGGAACTGCTCTCCGCTTTTAAGGATCTGGTTCCTACTTTGCAGTGCTTCTGATCCGTATTGACAGATGCTGTTCCTGATGCGTCTGTTCCGATAATCTTTCCCCATGCTGACTTAGCTGCCTGAATGATCGGATCCTTCAAAAGCTGAACTACATTGGTCTGAAGTTTTGTGGCGTTTTCCAGACAGTTCACATGATTTCCGCTGGTATTGAATCGTGCGCTTGCAGCATGGCCAAAGCCGTCATGAATGTGCAGAAGGTTTCCGCTGTTGTTAAAGCGATAGATTTCGCTTCTTTTTTTATTGTCTGTGAATTTTGTGCTGTTATAGCCGTAAGTCAGGGTCAGACTGTTTCCTTTCACATTCCCGCCGAACTCTGTGATTCTTTTTACACGATAAGGGCTGGAAGTATAATATTCGTAATTGACACGGTATCCGTCAACATCCGTCAGGGAAGTAAGCATATGGTTTTTATCATATGTATAATTTACAGTTTCATTGTCAATATCAATGATTTTTACCAGATCTCCATTGTTGTACCCGAACAGCTTCTTTTTACCGGAAGGTGAAGTGATCTCATGAAGATAGGTAAGCTTGCCCTGACTGTTTTTCAGATAAGTAAGAACTGTCTTTCTGCCTGCGCCGTCTGTAACAGAGATCACTCTTCCTTCATTCCAGGCAACAACTAGAGTATTTCCATTTTTGTCCTTTACTTTTACCAGATATCCATTTCGGAACATCAGCTGATTGTTTTCCTTATCGTGGATCACAAGCTGTTCGCTGGCATCTGCATGAATAGTCACATAGGATTCCGAACCACCTTCCTCCAGCCATTTGGATTTTTTGGAATCATAGTAAAAATAATGAACGGTTCCGTCTCCGTCTGTGTGCTGATAATAGTCAGTTCCTGCAATTTTTACTTTTTTCAGAGTCTGATGATAACTGAGGGCAAATCCGTATCCATAGCCCAGGTTCACCTGCCTGTTATTGGAATTGTATACATGGGCAAGGCTCATGGGTACGCGGCTTCCGCCGGTTGCCATGGTATCATGGATCAGGATCAGGTTTCCGTTATAGTCATTTACATGAACGGTTCCCGCTCTTCCCACATCCTGGCTGTGATAGCTCCAGTAAGCCTCCAGACCTGAATAATTCACATAGGAAAGCTCGATTCTGGGGCGCATATCCTGAAATCCGTTGTCGCAGTCAGAGGACAGAAATTCTGTATATCCGGAAATCTCTTTGTCATTTTTAAACATCAGTCCGTAGTTGCCGCCGTTCTGATACCAGTCCTTTACCATTCTGGTAATATCCAGAGTAATGTATTTCTGCTGATCTCCTTTGTATCTGCATATATCCTCCACAGTATCGGAATAAAGAGGCTTATTGTACCAGTTAATGGAATCTGAGTTCCACGCATGAAGCACCTTATGCACTGCCACAGTACGTTCTTTTCCGTCCTCAGCCAGTGAAACAAGCACCAGTCTGGCATTGATGACCATATCTCCTGTTTTGATCTCCGGAAGCGCAAATCTTACAAAGCTTCTCTGTACCTGATCGCCTCCCTTGTTTTTCAGAATAATACTTTTCTGGAAGTTGTCCTCCTCATATAAGGAATCCACATGGGCATCATAGATCTCAGAAGCTTTTTTGGAGGTAGTTGTTACAGGGTCAATGACTACCGGAAACAGGCGGTTCTCAGATCCCAGCCATTCCATATCCGGCAAAAATGTGATCCTGCACACATCTGTGTCTGTTTCTGTAAGGCTCAGACGGATTGCCTCTGATTTTTCGCCGCCGGCGTCTTTCATGCAGGGCGCATGAACACAGAACACTTCCTGTTCCTCCCTGTCTAAAAAAGAAACCACATTGTTGCGCAGTACAGGACGAAGATTTTTCATCTGATAAAGACAGCTGTAAGTATCGGAAACCGCTTCCGGTTTATGAAGAATCAGATCTTCCTTCACTCCTTCCCCGTGAATCCGGCAGCGAAGCTCTGCCCCGTCAAAAATGTCCTTATAAGAAACTACGCTTTTTTCCTGTTTCCGGGCTTCTGCATAAGTACCTCCCTCCAGCCCCCAGGAAAGAAAGCTGTCTTTTCGGCTCAGGTACACTGTGGAAGCCGGTTCTGCTTTTTTGTTCAGGAAAATCTCCAGATCCCCTTTTCTGTTCAGAAATCCCGGGATTTTATTTTCCTGCACTGAGCTTTCCATATCCATTCCCGAAAAAATTTCTTTTTCACGGAATCTCTGTAAATTCTGCGGCGTTTCTGTTTCCTGAAGGGTATCATCCATTTCCTTCCAGTTTCCGCCTCTGTCCTGGTAGTGTACGGGCTCCAGATAAATCTCTACGGTTCTGGAATGATCCTGATTTTCAAATACTTTTCTGTTTGCAGTACGCTGATCCGCAAGCTCTGTTCGTTTCATGTGTTTCATCTGCTTCATAATTTTGTTCTCCTTTATTCTTTTATTATTTATTTATTCTTGTAATTCAGGTCCGGCTCTGTTTTACAATCAGGATTATAACAAACAAACGTTCTTTTTCTCCATAACACATCTGTATACCGAAAGAACATTTGTTTGTATTTTATTATCAGAATATTTCCTGTTGACAAATACCCTTGCAGGGTATATGATAATAATACAAATAATACCCATAAGGGGTATGTTTATAAACAGAATTTATTTTTAGCCATAAATGAATCAAAGGAGGAATTTACAGTGACTGAAACAACATCCTGCTTCTGCACAAAAAAAACAGTACGTCCGGAGGAAGACCGAAAAAAGCTTGTAAACCGTCTGAAAAGAATTGAAGGACAGGTTCGCGGTATTATAGGAATGCTGGAAAACGATGCCTACTGCAATGACATTCTGGTTCAGTCCGCCGCAGTAAACGCTGCAGTGAATGCTTTTAACAGAGAACTTCTTGCCGCCCATATTAAAACCTGTGTGGCAAGGGATATCCGGGAAGGCAAAGACGAAACCATTGATGAACTTGTGGTTACTTTACAGAAACTTATGAAATAAGACTGTGTACGGAACAGACAGTCTGTACACAGCAGAAGGAGGAAATATGGAACAATATCAGGTAACAGGAATGAGCTGTGCGGCCTGCAGCGCCCGGGTAGAAAAAGCTGTATCCCACGTTCCCGGGGTAACCTCCTGCTCGGTCAGTCTGCTCACCAATTCCATGGGAGTAGAGGGAAGCGCCTCCCCTCAGGATATTATAAAGGCTGTTGAGGAGGCCGGTTACGGAGCCTCCCTAAAAGGCGCTGACAGTCAGCAGTCCTCTGCATCCCAGGCTGCGGAAGCTCTTGCGGATCACGAAACTCCCATTCTGAAAAAACGACTGATCGCCTCTGTGGGCTTTCTTCTGGTTCTCATGTATTTTTCCATGGGACATATGATGTGGGGCTGGCCTGTGCCTCAGTGGTTTGAACACAATCATGTTGCCATGGGGCTTTTACAGCTGCTTCTTGCAGGGATCATCATGGTCATTAACCAGAAGTTTTTTATCAGCGGATTTAAAAGTCTCTGGCACAGATCCCCCAACATGGACACGCTTGTTGCCCTTGGCTCCATGGCATCCTTTGTCTGGAGCGTGTATGTGCTTTTTGCCATGACAGGCGCTCAGGTCAGCGGGGACATGGCTGCTGTGGAAAATTACATGATGGACTTTTATTTTGAGTCTGCGGCAATGATCCTCACTCTGATCACTGTGGGAAAAATGCTGGAGGCCCGCTCCAAGGGCAAAACAACAGACGCGCTGAAAAGTCTTATGAAGCTTGCTCCGAAAACAGCCGTTGTGATCCGCAGCGGACAGGAAACCACAATCCCTGTAGAACAGGTTCACAAAGGAGATATCTTTGTTGTCCGTCCGGGAGAAAACATTCCTGTAGACGGAGTAGTTCTTGAAGGGACAAGCGCAGTAAACGAATCAGCTCTCACAGGTGAAAGCATTCCTGTAGACAAAGCAGCCGGGGATATGGTATCTGCAGCCACGGTCAACCAGTCAGGATTTATCCGCTGTGAAGCTTCCCGGGTAGGAGAAGATACTACTTTATCCCAGATTATAAAAATGGTCAGCGACGCTGCAGCCACCAAGGCTCCTATTGCAAAAATCGCAGACCGGGTTTCCGGGATCTTTGTGCCTGCCGTTATCACCATTGCTGTAATTACAACTATTGTGTGGCTTCTTACAGGACAGACCTTTGGCTATGCTCTTGCAAGGGGAATTTCTGTTCTTGTTATCAGCTGCCCCTGCGCACTGGGACTTGCCACTCCGGTTGCCATTATGGTAGGAAACGGCATGGGCGCCAAAAACGGGATTCTTTTTAAAACAGCCGTATCTCTTGAAGAAACAGGAAAAGTACAGATTGTGGCTCTTGATAAAACAGGAACCATTACCAGCGGTCAGCCGGAAGTTACTGATATTCTTCCTGCAGAGGGATTTTCTGAAGAGCAGCTTCTGACTCTTGCCTTTTCTCTGGAACAGAAAAGTGAGCATCCTCTGGCAAAGGCAGTTCTGAAAAAAGCTGAAGAACAAAAGCTTCACGCTTCTGAGATCTCTGATTTTCAGGCCCTTCCCGGAAACGGACTTTCAGGCGTTATGAACAGTCATATTCTTATGGGAGGCAGCATGAAGTTTATCAGCAGCCGTGTTTCCGTGCCGGTTTCTCTGAAACAGCAGGCCGAACATCTGGCGGAACAGGGCAAAACCCCTCTTCTCTTTGCCTCAGACAGCAAACTGGCCGGTATCATCGCAGTTGCCGATGTGATCAAGGAAGACAGTCCGCAGGCTGTTAAAGAGCTTCAGAATATGGGAATCCGGGTTGTAATGCTTACGGGAGACAATGAAAAGACTGCCCGGGCCATCGGAAAGCAGGCAGGAGTGGACGAGGTGATCGCAGGAGTTCTCCCTGACGGCAAGGAAAGTGTGATCCGTTCTCTGAAGGAACAGGGAAAGGTTGCCATGGTCGGTGACGGGATCAATGACGCTCCGGCACTTACAAGGGCAGACATCGGCATTGCCATAGGCGCCGGAACAGACATTGCCATTGACGCGGCAGACATTGTTCTGATGAAAAGCCGGTTAAGCGATGTGCCTGCAGCCATCCGCCTCAGCAGAGCTACCCTCAGAAACATCCACGAAAATCTTTTCTGGGCATTTTTCTACAATGTAATAGGAATCCCTCTTGCCGCAGGCGTGTGGATCCCCATCTTTGGCTGGACCTTAAATCCTATGTTCGGGGCTGCCGCCATGAGCCTTTCCAGCTTCTGCGTTGTCACAAATGCCCTCCGGCTGAATCTTTTTAAGATTCATGATGCAAGCCGGGACAAAAAAATAAAACAGGCTGTTTCCATTCTGCCTGAAAAAGATTATAATGAAAGTAATAAAGAAAAGGAGACTACTTCTATGGTAAAAATCACAGTAAATGTTGAAGGAATGATGTGCCCCCACTGCGAGGCTCATGTAAATGAAGCTGTCAAAGCTGCTTTCCAGACAGAGGATGTTGTTTCCTCTCACGAAAAAAAGACAACTGTTTTTACTTCTCCGGAACATGTGGACGAAGATAAGATCCGGGAAGTTATCAAAAATGCAGGATACGAAGTAACCGGAATCACTGAGGAATAAGCCGGATATCGCAAAGAAACGTATCTGCAGTATCATTGAAATGCAGAAAAACGGGTCATGGTCATTTTTGTCCGTGATCCGTTTTTTACAGAAGAAGGGGGAAATCATGGATACTACACAGAAAAACAGAGAAAATAAAAGCCTTCGTCTGATTCGCTTCTATGCCAGACGAATATGGAGGGATGCGTCAAATCTTGCAAAATGGCTCCTTCTGGCTGTCCTTACAGGTCTGGCAGTAGGAGCCATAAGCAGTGTCTTTGCAAGAGCCCTGAAATTTGTCACGGATTTTCGTATGCAGAATCTTTGGGTATTTCTTCTCCTTCCGGTTTCCGGCCTGTGTATTGTATTCCTGTATCAGAAATTCGGAAAGGATGACGGAGGCACCAATCAGGTGCTTTCTACTATCCGTTCACAGGATGATGTTCCTCTGCGGTCTGCTCCTCTGATCTTTGTCTCCACTCTTCTGACGCATCTTACAGGAGGATCCGCAGGACGTGAGGGCGCTGCCATACAGCTTGGAGGAAGTATCGGCAATCAGCTTGGCGCCTGGTTCCGTCTTGATGAAGAGGACAGGCATGTAATTGTAATGTGCGGCATGAGCGCCGCCTTTTCTGCTGTTTTTGGTACGCCCATGGCTGCCGCTGTATTTTCCATGGAGGTAGTAAGCGTAGGGGTTATGTACTATGCGGCTCTCCTCCCCTGTGTGATTGCCTCTCTGGTTGCCGCCAGATTTGCAGTCAGCTTCGATATCCATCCGGAAAGCTTTCATGTATCCGGGATTCCTGAGCTTTCTGTTGCTTCCGGGCTGAAAATGCTTCTTGTGGCAGTTGGCTGCGGGATCGTAAGTATTCTTTTCTGCGTTGCCCTGAAAGGCATTGGACAGCTTTATTCCCGTTTCCTAAAAAATCCATATCTGCGTATTATCGCAGCCTCCGGAGCTGTGATTGTGATCACGCTTCTTCTCCAGTCAGCAGATTTTATGGGCGCAGGAAACGGGCTCATTGAAAAAGCAGTGGAGGAAGGACAGGCCAGACCCTTTGATTTTTTGTGGAAGCTGATTCTTACTGCAATTACCATGAAAGCAGGCTTCCGGGGAGGAGAAATCGTCCCCTCATTCTGTATTGGCGCTACCTTCGGCTGTATTATGGGACAGCTTGTAGGACTTTCGCCTTCTCTGTGCGCAGCCTCCGGAATGGCCGCCCTGTTCTGCGGCGTTACCAACTGTCCCATTACCTCTATTCTCATTGCCTTTGAGCTGTTTGGATTCGAGGGCGTTTCCTATTACCTAATCGCAGTCTCCATCAGCTATGCTGTTTCCGGGTATTATGGGCTTTACAAAGATCAGACCATTGTGTACTCCAAATATAAGGCAAAATATATTAACAGACATACCAGATAACAAAAACATCTCTGTCGGAACCGGGATTTTACTCCCCGGTTCTGGGCGGAGATGTTTTTTATCTTCTCTTTATATGCAGTTATTTCGCTGCCCGCCAGCTATCCTGACTTAACAGGAAAGACTATTTTACATCTGTCTCATCAGATGATTCCAGTCCCTGCCCCTGGATGAATTTCACGGCTTTTTACATCGGCTGCATCAAAAACTTCTGCCGATAAAATTTTAAGATCAATACTCTCCTACTACTGTAGCCTTAATAAGATTCGTATTTCCGGAACGTCCCAGCGGAACTCCTGCTGTCAGAACAACCACATCGCCCTTTTCTACATAACCGGCTTTTTCTGCCGCCTCTGTAGCGTGGAGCAGAAGGATTTCCATGCTGTACTCTTCTTTAATATGAACCGGTGTGATGCCCCAGGACATGTTCAGCTGTCTGCATGTATGTTCCTCAGGCGAGCATCCTACGATCATGCAGCCCGGACGGTATTTGGAAACCATTCTTGCAGTGTTTCCGGAACGGCTGACTGTAATAATAGCTTTTGCGCCAAGATCAATGGCAGTCATACAGGTTGCATGGGAAATCGCTGTCGTCATGTTTGTAGTAGTTCCATGATCTCTGGAAAGAATGTTAAATTCTTTATTATATGCAATATCGCTCTCTGTACGAAGGGCAATCTTTATCATGGTCCGAAGAGCTTCTACCGGATATTTTCCTGCTGCAGTCTCACCGGAAAGCATGATCGCGCTTGTTCCCTGATAAATGGCATTTGCCACGTCTGTTGTCTCCGCACGGGTAGGTCTTGGATTTTTCATCATAGAATCCAGCATCTGAGTTGCTGTGATTACCTGTTTGCCTGCATTATAAACCTTATTAATGATCTCTTTCTGGATAACAGGAACGTCTTCCAGAGGAATCTCCACACCCATATCTCCACGGGCGATCATGATTCCGTCTGCCACTTCCATAATGCTGTCGATATTATCAACGCCCTGCTGATTTTCAATCTTGGCAATAATATTAATGTCACGGCCGCCGTTTTCATCCAGAATCTTACGGATTTCCAGCACATCCTCTGCTGTTCTGGTAAAAGAAGCTGCAATAAAGTCAAAGCCCTCTTTGATTCCAAAAAGAATATCCTCTCTGTCTTTTTTGCTGATAAACGGCATGTTCACATTTACGCCTGGAAGATTCACGCCCTTTTTATTGGAAATCACACCTCCGTTTATTACCACACAGTGGATTTCTGTTCCCTGGATCTTTTCAACCTTCAGGCCGATCAGACCATCGTCGATCAGAATACTGTCGCCGGACTTTACATCCTTATAAAGATCTTTATAGGTCACAGATACCTTTTCTTCTGTTCCCTGGATATCCTCTGCAGTCAGAATAAACTTCTGACCTTCTGTTACAGTAACCTTGCCTTTTGCAAATTCCTGAATCCGGATTTCCGGTCCCTTTGTATCGAGCAGCGCAGCAATGGGTCTGTTGATCTTTGTTCTGATCGCCTTTAATCTTTCAAGACGGCCTTTCTGTTCCTCATGGGGACCATGAGAAAAGTTAAATCTTGCAACATCCATACCTTCAATGGCAAGCTGTTCAAGTATTCCTTCTTTATCAGTTGACGGACCCATAGTACAAATAATTTTTGTTTTGCGCATATCACACTCTCCTTCTCAAATTTTTACGAAATATAGATTTATTTTATAACAGAAACCATATTTTACACAAGCAAATTTATGTAAAAAAATCGTAGAATCATCTAAAAATTTATAAGATCCTTCAGAACCTCTCCTGCAATGATCAGTCCTGCCACAGATGGAACAAATGCCACAGATCCCGGAACGGACCGTTTCTTAGGGGCTGTCTCGGACTGCTCCTCACTGTAAGAATTAAGCGCCTCCTGAGAAGGCATGACCGGAAGTTCCTGAGAATAAACCACTTTCAGCTTTTTTATTCCCCGTTTTTTCAGTTCACGGCGCATGACTTTTGCAAGAGGACACACGGATGTTTTATAAATATCAGCCACCTGAAAGGCTGTGGGATCCAGCTTGTTTCCTGCTCCCATACTGCTGATAACAGGAACTCCCGCTGCATTGGCTTCTTCAACAAGCTGAAGCTTGGCTGTCACTGTATCTACTGCATCTACCACATAGTCATACTGGCTGAAATCAAATTCATCCTTTGTTTCAGGCAGATAAAAACACTTGTGCACATGTACCTTTATATCAGGATTTATATCAAGGATACGCTCCTTCATTACATCCACTTTATATTTTCCTATCGTACTTCTCAATGCTATGATCTGCCGGTTCAGATTCGTAAGACTTACCGTATCACTGTCAATCAGATCAATCTCTCCAATACCGCTTCTTGCAAGGGCCTCTGCCGTATATCCGCCTACTCCTCCAATGCCGAAAACCGCCACACGGCACTGCGCCAGTCTGTCCATTGCCGCTTCCCCGAAAAGAAGCTCTGTTCTCGAAAACTGATTTGCCATAATTCCTTTACCCCACTAATTTTTCGTAATCTTCTTTTATAAAACGATGATAAACCGTATGTCCCATTTCCATTTTTATACAGTAATAATAAGGATCGATCTCTTCATCCTGAAAGTACAAAACATAATCAAAATCATTATCCTGTATTTTACAGCACACATAATCCGGACTGAACTCAGCAAAGCAGGCGCAGACGTCATCCACGGAAGGATTATGGCTGGTCCCGAAAAGCTCAATCACAGCCTTCAGAAAAGGCGGGTCTGAAATCTCCCGGTGAACGTACTCCGCCCCTTCCGGGGGAATGGTAACCTCCACCCTTCCTCTGCTTTCCCGGAAAGAAACCTGTCCCAGTCCTCCGGTCCCAAACCCGGCTGAACCATTCAGCTCATTAAGGATCCTTCTTTTCTGCTTTTTCCTTTCTGTCTCGGAGCAATTCCCGTCAGCCGGAAATAGTTTATCCTCTGAATGTATGCCTGAACCTTCTTCCTCCAGAGTTTCTCCCAGAAGAACCATAAAGGAGTCCCAGGGAAAATACAGCCGTATGCTCTCCCGGACAAAGCCGAGCTTCATCTGCGCTTCCTTGATCTGATCTGTAATATTTTTTATAAGTCTTTGTTTTTTCATGATCGCATTCTCCATAAAATCAGTTTTCCCAGATTGACAGAAACTTATGAACCTCCTGTGTTCCATACCTGTGAAAACCGATATTTTTATCTCTCTTTCAGCCTATTATTCAGGTATGTATTATATCATATCTGTATTCCGTTCACAAGAATCCTGTAATTGTCGTATAGACAGCTGCTATTTTACATTGTTTTGACTTTTTCTTTTCAATATCTACAAATTTTCGTGTTATCCTGTAAGAAATCTGATAAAATATAAAAAAGAAACGGCAGCTTCAGCCGGCTACTGTCAAAGCGCTGCCCCAAGGAGGATATTTATGAAGTTTAAGCTGAACGATATGGAAAAGAAATGGATTCTCTATGATGTGGGAAATTCGGCATTTACCCTTCTGATCGCTACGATCATGCCTATTTATTTTAATTATCTGGCAGATCAGGCAGGCATTTCCGAAGTAAATTATCTGGCTTACTGGGGATATGCCACCTCTGCTGCTACCATCATTGTGGCAGTTCTGGGTCCTGTACTTGGCGCTGCCTCTGACACAAAAGGACGCCGGAAAAAAATATTCCTGGTTTCTCTTCTGATTGGAGCTTTAGGCTGTGTTTTTCTTGGATTCACTCAGTCCTGGATCTGGTTTCTGCTGCTTTTTGTAATTGCAAAATCAGCCTACTCTTTAAGCCTGGTTGTGTATGACTCCATGCTTCCGGATGTTACCACCGATGACCGGGCGGATCAGGTGTCTGCCCAGGGCTATGCCTGGGGATATATCGGAAGCTGCATTCCTTTTATTTTAAGCCTGATGCTTGTACTTTTTTATGATAAGATCGGACTTACCATGAAAACAGCCATGGGAATTTCCTTCCTTCTGGTAGCTGTCTGGTGGATCGTAATGAGCCTTCCTCTGCTGAAAAACTACCGGCAGAAGCATTACCAGTCAGTAGCTTCCGGCAACAACCTGGCTGCCAGCTTCCACCGTCTGAAAGGAGTTTTTTCCGAACTGAAAAACAACAGAAAAATCCTGTTTTTCCTGATTGCCTTTTTCTTTTATATTGACGGTGTGTATACGATCATTGATATGGCAACTGCTTACGGAACCGCTCTTGGCCTTGACTCTACAGGACTTCTCCTTGCTCTTCTGGTAACTCAGATCGTAGCCTTTCCGGCTGCTCTGATCTTTGGCAGACTGGCGGGAAAGGTCAGCGCTTCACGGCTGATCACTGTTTCTATCGGAGCTTATTTTCTGATCGCCCTGTACGGGATCATTCTCAAGGAACAGTATCAGTTCTGGATTCTGGCTGTTGTTGTGGGAATTTTCCAGGGCGCCATTCAGTCCATGTCCAGATCTTATTTTGTAAAGATCATTCCTGCGGACAAATCCGGTGAATACTTCGGAATCTACGATATCTGCGGAAAGGGAGCCGCCTTTGCAGGAACTATGGTTGTTTCTCTCATAAGCCAGCTCAGCGGCAGCGTAAACCTGGGCGTGGGCGCTCTTTCTGTTATGTTTCTGATCGGAATTTTCTTTTTCCTGAAAGCAGATAAAACACCTTTGAAATAAGAATAAAAAAACGGGGGCGTTATGCCCCCAGAAATTCTGCCAGCTCTTCCAGTGTATAAACTACTTTATCCGCTCCTGCATCCAGAAAACGCTGTGCTGTTTTTTTGCATTTTTCCTGCTGCTCCTGCCAGGAAAGAGCCTCAAATTCTTCCTGAGAAAGTCCAAGCTCAGAGCTTCCGACAATTACTCCCACAGAAAACGCCCCTGCATTTTTTCCCTCTTTTATATCAGAAACAGTGTCTCCTACTTTGATTACTTTTCTTACATCCCTGATTCCAAGCTTTTCCATATTTCTGTAGATCATGTACGGATAAGGACGGCCTTTCTGAGCTGTGGAATCCGGGCTGAACCAGCAGTCCGGTCCATAGCCCTTTTCCTTTGCGGCCGGAGCTACAATCTCCATCATTTTATCTGTATATCCGGTTGTTGAGCCAATAGCATAGCCTTTTGCGCGAAGACGGCGTATTACTTCCGGTACTCCTGGTTTCGGATCTGCAAACATATGAAGAATACTCATAAGCTTTTCCTCAAAAATTCCAAAAAGCTCTTTTACATTCTCTTCTGTCGGTTCCTTTCCATACTTTTCTGTCCAGCATTTTTTTATCCTGGGCATATTGAGCATGGTACGGATATGATCGATCTTCAGCATCCCCATTGGTTCACGGACCTCTTCCATAGTAGGTTCGATCCCATAATGTTTAAATACTTCCACAAATGCCTGAACCGGTGCAAAACATCCATAGTCTACGGTTGTTCCTGCCCAGTCAAATATCACACATTCAAACTGTTTCATCTTCATTCCTCCTGATGATTCTTATAAAATCTGATCCGGGAATATCCGGATGCAGGATAATCCTGTCCCTGATATCCCCTGGATCTTATTTCTGTATGCCTCCGTACAGTCCTTATTTTCCTGTACTGTCCAGAAACTCTTTTACAAGATTTACAACCCTTTCAATATCCTCTTTATAGATTTCTCCAATGTTTCCGATACGGAAAGTTTCCGCCTCTGTTACCTTACCCGGATAAATTGCGTAGCCTCTGTCTTTAATATAAGTATACATATCTGCAAATTTAAAATCATAATTCTCGGGATAAAAGAAGGTTGTAATAATCGGTCCCTGATGCTCTCCGTCAATATACGGGTGGATTCCAAGCTCTTTCATTCCTTTGATCAGAAGCTGATTGTTTTCTTTGTAGCGTCTGCTGCGCGCCGGTATTCCTCCTTCCTCTTTCAGTTCCTTCAGAGCCTGAGCAAAGGCCAGAACCACATGTGTAGGAGATGTAAAGCGCCATTTACCATCCACTTCCATGGTTTTCCACTGATCGTAAAGGTCAAGAGAAAGACTTCTTGCTTTTCCTTTACTTTCTGTCAGAAGCTTTCTGTCTGCAATGATAAATGAAAATCCCGGCACGCCCTGAATACATTTATTTGCACTGCTGATGATAAAGTCGATTCCCCAGTCCTTTACCGGAATATCCACTCCTGCAAAGCTGCTCATAGCGTCCACAATAAAGACTTTTCCCATGCTCTTTACTACTTTTCCTACCGCTTCAATATCATTAAGGATACCGGAGGTTGTCTCACTGTGTACCATGGCAACATGGGTAATGGAAGGATCTTTTTCCAGCATTTCCCGGATCACCTCTGCCTTTGGAACCTGATCATAATGTTCATTATAGATCACATAATCCATTCCTGCGTGCTCCGCAATATCTGCCATTCGTTCTCCGTATGCGCCGTTTGCCGCGATCAGAAGCTTGTCCTCTTTTCCGATCACACTTGTGAGAACAGATTCCACACCAAAGGTTCCGCTTCCCTGCATCAGCACTGCCGTATACTCTTCTTCTGATACGTGAGCCAGTTTCAGAAGCTCTTTTCTAATCTCCTGTGTAATCTGTTTATAATCGTCATCCCAGGTACAATGGTCGAACATCATCTCCCCTTTTACAGTATCTGTGGTTGTAAGAGGTCCCGGTGTAAGCAGTTTATAATTTTTCATTTTCAGTTCTCCTTTTATCTGTTGATCTGTGTTTATTTTTTACTGTCTGCCAAGATACAGACTTAGTGTAAGCTCTTTATTTTTTACATTCTTCAGACAGCTTCTGATGTTTTTCCAGAAGCTCAACTGTCAGTTTCTGATTAAATACCTCAGGATTGGCAGAAGCATTTTCAGGATCTGTTATCTCATCTTTATAGAGAGCATTGGGGTATGTTTCCTGAAGCTTCTCTCTCCCGTTCTCGATTATGCACTGTGCCATTTCCATGGCTGTTTTATCTCTTTTTGATCCCTTATCCAACACTGCGACGGACTCTGTAAGGGAAAAATTTCCTTCCGCCGGATCTATATAATCTACAGGAAGTCCTGCCTTCTTGTCTGCCACTGCCTGATGCCGCAGGCCGAAGCCGATGGCAACCTCTCCTGCCCGGACTTTTTTCAGTGGTCCTGATCCGGAATCCTCAATATGAGGCCCTGCATTTTCATAAATCCGGGTGAGAAGCTCTTTTGCCTCGTTTTCTCCGTATGCGTCAATGAGTGCCTGCAAAAGTAGCCAGGCAGTAGATGAAGAAGAGACATCTGTAACAGAAATCATGTCCTTGTAAACAGGATCTGCCAGATCTTTAATGGATTCCGGCACAGGAAGTCCTGATGATTCCATTACTTTTGTATTTATGATAAGCGCTCCCTCCTGAGCTGTTACAGGAGCACAGTAAGAAGGAAACTCTTCTGTTGTATTCACCGGAAAGGTCAGATCTTTAAACATCTGATTCTGCTCCTGAGCGCTGTCAATATAAAAGGTACTCATTGTGATCAGATCGGCTTCCAGATTCTTTCCTTCTGCCAGAAGCTTGCCTCCCAGCTCTGATGTACCAAAAGTCTGCATGATATATTTTCCCCGGTATCCATTTGCATCAAGCGATTCTTTCATGGCCTCAACCGCCTCGTCATCTCCATTGGAATAAATCACTACCAGGTCACTGTTGCGTCCGCCTGTTCCCAGAGAAACTGCGGAAATCACCAGAATCGCTGCCACAGCCACAGCTATGATCCTTTTTGCAGTTCGGATCCCCGACGAAACCAACTGAACATTTCCTGCTTTTTTTAATGAATATTCTGCAGTTTTTGACTTACGGGAAGCAAGGTATCCAAACAATGCCTTTGCTGCAATATTTGTAAAAAGAAGCAGCAGCGAAAGAACAAAAATTTCATTGTATTTATTGTAATACTGAAGCTGTTTGATCTTTGTTGTAATCACCATCGTGCGGGCTCCGGCAAGGAAAATCACTGCACTGATGGTTACCATTGCATTAATAAAGTAATAGCTGAACACCCGGATTATGGTTGAAATGGCGTTGGGTGTAACAACTCTCAGGATCGTTTTGATCCAGCTGTCGCCCATGAGCATGGCTGTAGTTTCCCAGGAGGCATTCATCTTTGCAAGAGATTCTTTCATCATCAAATACGGCGTTGAAAAGAAATGAATCATATTGCAGATCACCATGATCAAAAATGTATTCTGAATACCGGTACCGGAAAAACAGAACAGAAATGCAAGTCCCAGAACCATTCCCGGTATTGTGTTTGTTACCATTGCGATACCGTCAATGATCTGTTTAAACCCTCTGCTGACCTTGCTTCTTGCTGTAACCAGAGCGCTTCCATATACAAGCAGCGTTCCAAAAACTGCTGTATAAAAAGCCACATAAAGGGAATTCAGATACACATTCGAAAGCTCTTTATCCCGCAGCACATTCCGTATGTTTTCCAGTGTAAAATGAATCTCATAGGGCCATTCCTCCACAAAAGGAATTACAAAGATCACTGCAAAAACTGAAAGCACACAAATGCAGATCGCCACAGAAAGTATTCCAAAAACAACATCCCTTACAGGACTTTTTTTCAGATCTTCCTGAGAGATTTTGTTATATCTGACATTGTATTTTTCCAGATATTTCAAAACTCCGATACTGATCACAGAGGGGATCAGCATAACCATTGCAACAACTGCACCATTATTAAAATCCGGTACACTTCCAAGCATCTGATCATAAAGAACACTTGCAATAACCTCAAATTCTCCTCCCACCGCTGCAGGAATACCAAAATCTGTAAAGCTCAGGAAAAACGCCTGAACAAAGGATGCTGCCAGAGTTCCCATCAGAGGACGCATCACCGTCATACGGAAGGTGGCAAAAGCCTTATCTCCCATAAGTCTGGACACTGTCATAAATTTTTTGTCAATATATGCCATTGCATTTGACAGCAGTACAAAAGATACCGGAAGAGTATAAATCACATAGCCAAGAAGCAGTCCCTTAAATCCATAAATGGAAAACAGCTGCTTTCCCAGAAGCTTTGTAAGAAGTCCTTCTCTTCCAAAGGAATAAATAATTGCAAATCCATAAGTAATGGTTGGCAGAAGCATGGGAAGCACTGCGACAGCTTCAATGAGCTTCTTAAAATATTTATTTACATTTGTATAATGAACGGTATAAGCCATCAGAAATGCAAGAAAAGTGGTGACCAGAGCGCTTGTTCCTGCAATCAGAAAGCTGTTTCCCATAGCTGTTATAAAGCCTCTGGAGCCAAAGACCTCTTTATAAAAAGCAGTTGTAATACCACTGTCTCCAAGAAAAGATTTCGCCAGAAGTCTTGCCACCGGAACCACAAGGAACGCTCCGAACAGCAGAACTACTGCAAGAAAAATAAGCTTTGTCTCTTTATTTTTTCCGTTCATTTTTTTGCCTGCCCCTGCCATCAGGCCGAAACCTCCTGCTGGCTCAGCATGGTATTGGCAAACAGCATATAAATATTATTTCTTTTAATCTCAAGCTGATTAAGGATAAACTTTTTCACAAAAGGATTTTCCGGATGAGTAATGATTTCAGACGGCTTTCCATATTGGGAGATTCCGCCTTTCTCAAGGATCAGAACTTTATCGGAAATAGTAAGAGCCTCCTCTGGATCATGGGTAACAATAATCGTAGTCAGATTATAATCCTTTGCGATTGCCCTGATTTTATCTTTAATCGACTCTTTGATCACACCGTCAAGAGCGCTTAAAGGCTCGTCCAAAAGAAGGATTTTGGGCTTCATTACCATTGTTCTCGCAAGTGCGGTTCTCTGTTTCTGACCGCCGGAAAGCTGATCGATTCTTTTGTTCAGATGCTCTTCCAGTCCAAGAAGTTCTATCAGCTCCTGAACCTCCTCTTCTGTAGAAATGCCCGGATTGTTCCTTAATCCATACGTAATATTTTCATATACATTAAGGTTGGGAAACAGGGCATAATCCTGAAAGACAATATTAAATCCCCGCTTTTCCATTGGAACGTCTGTAATATCCTGACCGTTAAAAACAATATGTCCTCCGTCTGCTTCAGCAATTCCCAGAATAAGATTTAATAAAGTTGTCTTTCCACATCCTGAAGGTCCTAATATGGAAATAATTTCTCCGTCTTCAATATTCAGATTGATATTTTCCAGGATTGTAACACCGTCATATACCTTTTTCAGATTCTCAAGTTTTAACATATTCTTCTCCTTCTCGGGACTGTTTTTCACCCGTTCTGCTATCGAACATTTACCTGTCTGTCCTGAAACACCGTCATTATAGCAACAGTATTACAGCCCTCTCAATCAAGAAAAAATAAAGACTTTGTTAAGCACTTGTAAACTTAACAAAGTCTTTACACTGTCAAAATGTAGTAAACTTACAAAGAAGAATATGCCTTATCGCGGACCCCTCTGCTGCTTTTATCAAGAACTGTACAAAAACGGTCGTAATCGGAAACGATCAGGCCCATATAGATCATATCCACGATCATCATCTGTGCTGTTCTGGAAAAAATAGCGTCTCCGTAAAAAAGCTGCTGCTGACTGGTGCAGATTACCAGATCTGCGTATTTCGTAATCAGAGAATCCCTGAAATTTGTGATTACAATGGTAACTGCTCCGCTTTTTTTCGCCTCTTTCATGACCTCTACCGTATCTCTGGAATATCCGGAATAGGAAATCCCCACTGCCACATCCTGAGAAGTCAGATTTCCCGCACTGATCTTCTGATGATAATAATCATCGAAATGTCTGCAGGAAAGCCCAAGATACAAAAGCTTTGTCAAAAGATCAGACGCCACTGCATTTGAATTTTCCACACTGTAGATATCTATGATCCTGGCATTTTTCAATGCGCCGATCACCTTTTTAAACACCTCCGACGACAGATTTTTCAGCGTTTCCTCCATCATCATCTGAGATGTCACTGCCACTTTTCCCGGAATATCCTCCAGACGATCCTTCCTGCTGAGGTTATACCCGTACATAGGATTTGCCCTGCTGTCCTCTTTCCTGCTTCCTGCAAGCTGTTCTACCACTGCATATCGGAATTCCTTATAGCCTTTAAATCCCAAAGCTTTGGTCATCCTTACAATCGTAGGCTGGCTGACTCCGCTGTTTGCGGCCAGCTTTTCCAGAGAAAGCTCCCGGACTTTATCCATATGCGCCAGCACATAATCTGCCGCCTGCTTTTCCGACGAACGCATATCCCCGTATTTTTCTTCTATTAAAATAGCGATCCTGTTTTTCATTTCACAACTCCTTGTAGAAATTCTACAGAAAATCACGCTTTTCGCAGAATTTTCTTTTTTATCATTTTATCAGACCTGAAATAAAGGTCTCTCACACGGAGTTGTTAAATCTTTGTAAAATTGCCGGATTTTTATTTCTGCATATCCCTATTCATCAAAGTTTACTTCAAAAACGCCCTCCGGCAGACGCATGGTAAGAACACCAAGATTAAAGTCCTGATCCATCACAGTGATGTGATACTCAAAAATCGCATCATCCTCAAATTTTGACAATAGAACATAGGAACCATTTTCTTTACCGTCAATCTGATCGCAGATATCCTCATAAACCGCTTCCCCGGAAATAGCTCTGGGATATCCGCAGCTTTTAATTTTTTCTTCTATTGCTTTATATAATTCTTCCATGTAATTTTCCTCCCTGGTCAAATCTTTTCCCTTTCAAATCAGGAGCTTTTCAGTTTTCATAAGGACAGCGGTACCGTGGCTTTCCCAGTGATTTTTTTCCATATTCAATGGATTTTGCCGGACACTGGGTAATACAGGCCATACAGTGAGTACATTTATTTCCCCACTGAGGTCGTCCATTCACAAGCTGTATATTATTCAGCGGACAGACTTTTACACATTTCCCGCAGCCGATACAGCAGTTATCCACATTAAATTTATTTGCATGCACAAACAGTGGATAAAACAGCAGATTTACGGGGCCGCTGCACACAGCTCCAAGCATACTGACCGGTTCTTCTGTAAGAGGATCTCCTGCAAGTATCTGCTCTTCAACCTGCCGGATCTTCGGCTCCGCATCTGCAATGATATTTTTTGCCTCTTCCTCTGAAGGAACCCGGAACATGGCAAGATAATTTTCCGGCATCAGAATCCCCGCGCAGCCCATATAGATAAAAACCTTATCCTCACAAAGCTTTCTGGCATATTTTGCAGCATTTCCGATTCCGTCTCCACAGGTCATAACAAAATATGCTTTCATTCCTATGTCAAATTTCGACTTTCGAATCCAGGTTTCCACAATTTCCGGAATTCTCCATGCATAAGCAGGCACTACAAAAACTGCTGTTTCCGGCGTTTTTCCGGAGAAAAATTTTTTCTGTTTTATGGCTTCATTCAGAGAATACATTTCATCCCCTGTTTTCTCCTGGATCCTCTTTGCGATAAATCTGCTGTTTCCTGTTCCCGAAAAATAAAAAATCATCTGGACCTGCTCCTTTCTGTCCGTTCAGTTCCTCATGGAAAATTTTCTTTCATCCTCCACCAGAGGAAGCTCTTTTACATCCATTTGTTCTATGCTGATGTAGCGGTCATGAAACAGAGCCTGAAGGATCATATCAATTGAAACCTCTTCTCCCTGAACCTGCGCCGTTACAGAGCCGTTACATTCATTCTGTACCCAGCCTGTTGCATTATATTTCTGTGCCAGATAATACATTTTGTATCGAAAGCCTACTCCCTGGACCCTTCCCCAAAACGAAAACCCCCGGCGTATTTTTGTCCCCATATCGTTTTCTCCATATCCGTCAGCATTTATTTCCTGAAAGCCCCGCCATGAACGCTCTCTCAGTTTCTTCCACAGCACTTTTTGTACTTCTTTCCGCTTCCACAGGGACACGGATCATTTGGGTAAACCTTTTTATTCTTTTCCTCATTCATCAGTATATTACTCTGGAACGTTCCAGGAAACTGCGGATTTCGTTCTTCTTCCGGCGCATGTCCGCACAGCTGTACTTTTCTGGTTTTACTGTAGGCTTCCACCAGAAGCTCTGCCATTTCTCTTGCCTGATCTTTCGTTTCAAAAACAACCCCGTTTTTGTTCAGCTGTTCCATTGCCTCTGACATAACTCCGCCGGTATAATATACTCTGTAAATTTCACAGAGATAGGCTTCTGCCAGATCTTCTGGCATTCCCAGTTCCTGTTCAAGAAACTGTCTGATTTTTTTATAAACCGGCTGCTTAGAAGGATAACCATTAAATGTACAGTCAACAATCTCCTCCTCTGAAGGAACATAAAACTCTCTGTCTCCCTGGTATTTCAGCAGCATCCGATAGATCTCTTTTTCTTCCAGCAATCCCTGAAGGCTGATCCTGTCACCGTCAAGTACACAGATATTTTCCTCTTCCGGAACAGACCGGAATAATTCTGTAAATTCCTCAAAGCTTACTCTGCATTCTCTTCTTCTGCGGTACATTCTGTATACCACTCTTGCAGGAGCTGTGCCGTAAAGATATTCAACCATTACCAGACATGCGCTCAGCCAGCTTCTTTTTTTCTGAAGTTCACAAAACTCCGGTGTAAAAATCTTTTCAAAAACATCAGAAACCTCTGAAGGAACCTCTGCATATCCATCGTCATAGACTGCCAGATATCCGATATCGCTGGCCCATTCCAGATCTGTCCATTCATTTTCCTCTACATGGAAAAGACCTTTTTTCATTGCTTTTTCAAAAGCCTGAAATTCCCATTCATTCAGCCTCAGAAGCTCCTTTTCCATAACCTCAGGCTTCAGGATCTCTTCGGCGATCCGTCCTGCCAGTTCCGGTTTATCAAGTTTCTCAGCCCCGGAAATCCCCAGTTCTCCGGCCAGAAAAACCAGATCCTCATTTTCATATGCCTGCAGGTACTCTGCAACCTTTGGATTTCTGCTTGCGGCTGTTTTTTTCATTTCATTTAAAAGAGCTTTTGTTACCGTCTCTGCCATATCCTTTAACAGAGAATCGGTACATTTTTTATTATTTTCTGTTTTGCTTTCCGCATTTTCGCTGAAAATCAGAGAGGCTTTTCCCTGACAGATGTCCTCATGAATCTCTTTACTGATTCTGTAATCCGGTTCTCCTGCCTCCAGTGTGAACAGCTCCGCCAGACGTTTATTTTTCTGCTCTGTATCCGACCAGAACTCTTCCTCTGCGCCTGTTTTTTCTTTCATAATCACAGGGCAAAGAGCCCCTCCACCCTCACTGACTGCAGGAAGCTTTTTTTCCACCTCTGCCCTGTATTCCGGCAGTTTCTGCTCATTCGTCTTTACCCGGAAGGTAAACCATGTCATCTTATCCAGCAGGTCATTTACAAATGTATCGGAAGCATTTGAAAAATCATACTGATAAGAAGTCACCTGAGGTTCATCTTCTCTGTATTCTCTTACATGAACCTTTTCCTGATAAAATTCAAATTCATATCTGTCAGTAAATGAATACTCAAGGATTTCTTCCAGGACTGCTGCCATCTGAGCAAAGGTAATATTAGAAGGAACAAGACATCTTCTCCAAACCGGCGGTTTTGTTCCCTTTCTTATAATTTTAAGCTGATAAAATTCCATGTTTTCTCTCCTGTATCTGTCTTTCTGGTTATCTTTTGTTACTGTTCATTCTATTTACAGCAACTTGGGCAAAATGCATTCCATATCGCCTTTGGCGATGGCATTTTGCCCTTTATGTCTCCTTCTCATTTCCTCTATTCTACTTCATATTGCCCAAACACACAACAGGGTTTTGCAGGACAAAATAAAAAACACAGGAGGGCCGGAATCATATCCGTCCCTCCCGTATTTTTTATTTCCATATATATTCCTATCCACACATTTTAAATTACATGTACTTCGTCCAGCCATTGCCTGACTTCTTCCACACTGACCTTGATCAGACGTGCAATTTTCTCAATTGCCATCCCATCCTCTGCCATGGAAACAGCGGCTTCCCTTTTGGCTTTCAGTTCGCCAAGTTCCATTCCATCATTATAAAGCTTTTCCATTTCACGGCACATAAGATCAACCCCTTTCTGAGTCTCCTTTAATTCGTATACGCGCTCTGCCAGAATTTTGCTATGTATTTCACTGGCATTTTTGCAGTGAAGGTCATGCATCAGACTTCCCAACTCTGTGTTTTCCTGTTTCCCGGAATTTACATATATAATGTGTGATCCATCCTTAAAGCTTTTTCCCACTTCTTCTATCTTTCTCTCAACATGGTAAACAGGAAGTCCATATCCCAACGTATCATCTCGGGTAATAAATATCACATAGTTCTCTGGCAGTTCATCAAAATCCTGTCCAGGGTTCAAAGTATTCATATCTATTAACCCACTGTGATACCTTGCTCTTTTAGGAGACGCACCTTCATTATCCTGCTGAATTTCGATTTCAAATAATCTGCCTTCTGAATCCCTGGCAACGCAATCCAGAATTGCCGAACGCCCCTGAAGATTTTTGTAATCCTTTTGTAGCACAAGATCAATCACCCGCAAGTCCCGTTTTTCCATAATTACCTGCAGAACGTATTCCAGACACTCACGTTTTTTTAATACATTCCGCATAAATATATCACTCATAATTGTAAGGTCTTTTAAAATGCCTTTATATCTTTCGTAACGTGCTTCCAGTTCACTATTCTGTGTTATTGTCACGTTATCGGCCTCCTCCAGCCCGTATTAAAAAATCAGGTTCAACCTTATCTTAGCATCAAAATCAAAGCTTTACAACCCCGGTAGTTACTGCAAAATATTTTCCTCCTTTTTCTCCTTAAACGGCTTCATAAAGATCACCCATCCAAAGATCAGCAAATTCAGTACAAGAGCAGCCGGTATATCCGCCCAGTGGATCTGCTGGTTCTGAAGCACTTCCGTAGAATATGTTCCTGAAAAGACTACCGCCATATTGTTATTCAGAAAATGAATAATTACCGGAACCCAGATATTCTGGGTTTTCATATAAGCATATGCCATAAAAAGCCCAAGCGTAATACAGGTAACAAACTGGCTTGCCAGAGCCGCCAGTCCCATATCCGGCGTAGTATAGTAGAAAAAGTCAATTGGCAGATGCCATACAGCCCACACACAGCCCAGAAGGATCACGCCGCCTTTCAGTCCGAAATGCTTCTGAAGAAGGGGCTGAAGATAATATCTCCATCCGTATTCCTCGCCGAAAAACGCCACTACTGCCAGGAAAAAGTTTAGCAAAACAGTAAAAAACATGATCCAGGTGGTTGGATTTGCCATTATTTTTCCAAATTCGGAAAGCTGGCCGCCAAGAGCGCTGGCAATTACAAGTCTGAGAAGGTACAGTCCAATAAACAGCAGGATCATAAGAACCGAAGTACCCCACTGATTACTGTTCAGTCCGTAAGCTCTGCGCTTTTCTTTGCCGGATACCAGAAGAAGAATCCAGAAAACAATACTTCCTCCTATCATCACATACTGCAGAATCAGCATCCACTGAGAAAACGGTGTGCCCATCAGATCTATATTTTTCGGAGCCAGAACAGAGGCTGCCGCACATACAACCATCACTGCCGTCAACGCCACAAAAAATATATAAAAAGCCTTTGGAAGCTTTTTGTCATCCTTTCTGGTAATTAAATAAGCCATCATAACGCCTGCTGCCGGATACAGCATCTGTGCATTGGGAAAAGCGCTGAGATCAATTCCCTTTCCGTATCCATACCACATCAGAAGCCCCAGCACATAGGTGATTCCGTATGCTATGATCACATAGATCATAAGCTGTTTTTTCTCTGTCTGCGTAAATTTCATAATTCTCCTCCTTATTCTCCCGGAAATACTGCTGTTACGGAAAAAATCCCGTCTTTTGTCTCTATATTCAGCGCGCCGTGATATTTTTCTACTGTATGGCGCACATTTTCCAGGCCAATTCCTTCATGCCCCTGTTTTCCTGAGCGTCCCGGGGCGTAGACTTCAGAAGAGGGATTCCATATTTTTACTACTGTAAAATCCTGTATCTGTTCCCCTCTTATTTTTATCCAGAAATTCTTTTTATTTTCGCCTGCCTCTATGGCATTATCCAGAAGGTTTGCAAAAATAGTTGTCACATCCATATCCGCCAGGAAATCCAGGCTGATACCGCCCATATTACATTCTGCCTGCCCCGGTTCCAGCTTTTTTAATTTATCGTTCAGAATCATGTTCAACATTCTGTTGTCTGAATAAAATTTCAGTCCCAGAGAATTCAACATTCCGTGAACGTCCTCAAAATAACCGGCCGCATCTGTTTTTGCTGACTGCTCCAGCATATTCAGATGATTTCTGATATCATGTATGATTCTTCTGGAACGATTATAATTATTTTCCATATCCTCATAGTACTGATGAGTCAGCTCATTCTGCTGCTTCATTAGCTCTACCTTATGCTTCAGCTCCCTGTTTTCTGCCAGATCATACCACACATACAGACAGTAAATATTGATAACCAGCAAAAGGATCATACAGAGAATCACACCCCAGAATCCGTGCTCCAGAAAAAAGCTTTCCCCTGAAATGCAGTACAGATATATAAGAACCATACTAAACAGCGGCACAAGAACCATTCCTCTGATATGCAGTTCTCTCTGATCCTTTACCAGGCGTTTTCTGACAATCCGCCTCATAAGATAAGTCACGGAAAACATACAGATCATTTTTGCCAGCACAAGTGTATAATAGGAGAGTATATCCTGGTAAAAACCAAACTTTTTACTGATATATACGGTAAAATAAATACCTATCACCTGAGCGCCATAATTTGCCATTCCGTAGATCAGAGAATACAAAATCCAGGTTCTGCTTCTGTGATAGAGAAACCAGCAGACTGCAATGTAATATACTGTAAGCACGGACATTGTAATAATATCATTCCACCATAATGTCGGAATCAAAAAGGTCAGTACAACAAAAATCCCCCAGACACAGCATCTTACCCATGGTTTCGACTCCACCTCTCTTGGCATGGAATACAGAAACCAGATAAAGCTTCCTGTATGGATAACCAGTTCAATGATCTGAAAAAAACAATATAATACATAATTCATTTCCATCATCCTCTCCGGTGCTCCAGCCGTGCCGACAGCCAGACAGTCAGCTCCTGTTTCCATGTTTTCTGTTTTTTCTGGGAAAGAGGAATTTCCATTCCATTATCCAGATAAATGTGCTGTCCTTTTACATTTTTCACATGAAGCATATTTACGGAAAAGCTCTGATGAGGCATGGAAAAGCCAAAATCCTCCATACGTTTTGCCACATTTCCAATGCGCTCCACCATATAATATTCATCTTCATCTGTCACAATCCGTATCCTTCTGTTCTCATACTCAAAAAAATAAATGGACTCTACAGGAAGGCAGACAATTCCATCCACTGTGCGAAAATCAAGGATGATCTTTTTATCCGAGGCTTCCATATACCGGAATATCTCTTCCAGAACATTTATAATCTCCTGTCTGTTCACAGGCTTCAGCAGATACTGAAATGCATGAACTCCAAAAGCTCCTGCCACATAATCCCGGTAAGCTGTCAGATAAACAATTTTTACATCAGTATCTACAGAGCGGATAGCCTTTCCTGTTTCTATGCCATTCATTCCCTGCATGTCAATATCAAGAAAAACCGCGTCGTAAGGCTGGTAATTTTCCATCAGCTCCCTTCCGGAAGAAAACACCCTTACCTCCACCTGAGACTTCCATTCCAGAATCATTTTTCTGACCTGCTCACGAATATTTTTATCATCATCACAAACTGCAATTCTGTACATTTCAGTCACTCTCTCCTGTTGTTTTTACTATAATCATTATACCTGAAATTGTAAACACGGTATACACAAGAGACAAAAATCATGTACTAAACGACAGAAAATCCTATACCTGAACCAGAACAACAGAGAGGCAGTTTCCGAACAGAAAAAGACTGCTGAAGCCTCTCACCGCCAGGTTTTTATTCCCGGCAATTTCAAAGCCTACAGCAGCCTTTTATATTTTTAAATAAATCTACATTCTTAGCTTTTTGTGGAACTCACCCACTGTATTCTTCTTCTGAAAAATAAAAAGTCCTGCCAGCACCAGAAAGCTGATTCCCGCACAGATCACAGAAGGATACGTAAACCTTACGATTCCGGCCCACACCAGGATAATGGGAATACATCCCGCAATTCCCGCCTGCACAAGATAAAAAAGATATTCCTCCGGCTCCAGATGATTTACCTTGGCAATTACAGGAATGGAACCAAGCACAGCCATTGCCCCAAAGGGAAGTACAAAGTCCACCGACCATCTGTGCCAGCCTGTAAATACATCCCACAAAACTGCAATAGCGGTTATGATCAAAAGCTGCCACATTTCATTTTTCAGTATGTTTCTCCGCTTGGTATATCCCACAGAAACTACCAGCCACGCGCAAAAGCTTCCTGCTGCCGCAAACCAGAACCAGTTCAGGGTCTGCGCAGTCATATAATTGATCATTCCGCACAGCACCGCCGCTGCCAGACAAAGAAACGTAAAAGTCTGATATGCTTTTCTGCCCTCTTTTTTCTGCTCTTCCCCGCATCCGGGAAAATCATTTCGCTCCTCTGTAAATGAAATTTCATCTTTTTTCAGATATTCAAGAAAATTTCTCTGAATGTTTTCCCCGGGGATTTTTGAGGTAAATCCCAGAAGAAGCTCGTCCCCGTAGGAGCAGGAACAAAGCTGCAGCGCCTCTGTACAGGTAAAAAATCCAAATCGTTCAATATATTGTTCATATTCCTTTGGAAACCGCACCACTCCTATATTGGAATATACGGTTGTGATTCTCCTGCTTCCCAGAGCCGCGCCTACCATGAGAAAATACTTTTTTACTTCAAGAGGTACCGCCCGGATCACCGGATTCTTTTCCAGACGTACATAACCGTTCATGTGCATGGCAATCTTTTCTTTTACAAGCTCTGTCTCAAACTGCTTTTTTACATCCTCCAGCACATCCTGAAAGGTGGTCGTCTCTGTAAATGTATAGCCCACCTCGATCCACCCGAAAAAATTTGCCATGGATTCCGAAGGAAAAAAGTTTCTCAGGTTTACCGGAACCATCAGGGTAACAGGACGCTTCTGACGGTTTCTGGGAATCTCCTCATGAATGGAACAGATAAAAATTGCCGACAGATATGCTGTAATGGAAGCGCCGTAGGAGCGCGCCTTATCCAGAATTTCCTTTACGGGAATGGAAATCTCCAGAATCTGCATATCGTCATGTCCCAGCATTTCTCCCTTCAGCCTCACTGCGCGAGGATTTTTTTCTTTGTTTTTCGGAGTTTCCGAGGAATAATACTGGGAAAAGCTGTCCTCCTCATGATCCCTGAACGTTGCCCTCTGCCGTGTCTCCGTTTCCGGAAACCGAGTCTCCGGATGCTGCAGTTTCAGATAATTCTGCACCAGCTCCTGAAGAAAATTCCTGGCTCCCGTACCGTCGGTAAGTGCATGATATACTTCAAAATTAATACGGTTTTCATAATAGGAAACCTCAAACAAAAGAGCTTTCTTATCCGGAATATAAAGCCTGCTGCACGGAGGTTTTACTTCCTTCTTTGCAACAGCTCTGATATCTCTTCTTTCCAGATAGAACCAGAATAACCCCTTTCTCAAAACCACTTGAAAAAGGGGATATTTTTCCATTGTATGATCCAGGGCTGTCTGCAGTATTTCCGGATCTACTGTCTCTTTCAGCTCACAGTACATCCGGAAAACTCTGGTATCATTCTTATCCGTTGCGGGCGGAAATGCCAGCGCCGCATTATCCAGTTTCCGCCAGTTTGAATATCCTGATTTCACGTTTTCCGCCTTCTCTCCTATAATAGTTCAAATATATCATAGTCTTAATGAACAGGCAAGAAAGGATTTGAGCAGACTTTTCCCCACTATCCACAAATTTTTCTGTTAAAATATAAAACAATCTTTTTATGGAAATGGGCAAGAATCAGACCTCTCTTTTTTTCAAAAACTCATTCATATGCCGAAAGCTTTCCTGCACATGAAAAAACCGGATCCCCAGTGCAAAATATCCATGGAGCGCATTGGAAATTCTGTGTACCTCCACATAATTACCTGCCTGTTCCAGTCTGTTTCCGTATTCTTCTCCTTCATCTCTTAACGGATCAAACTCTGCTGTCAGTATCAGAGTATCCGGCATATCAGATAAATCCTTTTCCATCAGCGGTGAAAAATAGGGATTCTCCCGATCCTGCGGGCTGCTCTCATAAAGCTTCAGATAATTTTCCATTCTCTCAGAGGTCAGCAGATAGTCTGTTCCGTTCCTGTGAACCGACTCATAGGGAGACTGCTCTGTATAGCAGTTGCCCAGAGCCGGATAAATAAGAATCTGCCTTTTTGGCATAAATTCTCCTCTGTCCCTTGCCATCAGGCACACCGCTGCTGCCAGATTTCCTCCTGCGCTGTCTCCCATGATCGTAATTTTATCCGGATCTATATTCAGGTCATGGTCTGTATACAGTTCTCTGGCCGCAGCATAGCAGTCCTCCAGCCCTGTCGGGAAACGATATTCCGGAGCCAGCCTGTATTCTACTGAAACCACAATATGCTCTGTATCCTGAGCCATTCGGGAACATACCCGGTCGTAATTTTCCACGCTGTCCGTCACCCAGCCTCCGCCATGAAAAAACAACAGGATCGGACAGGAACGTCTCTCTGCTGTGTCCATTGTCATAACATCCTCTGACGGAAAATAAACGCGCACGGGAACCTCATATTCTCCGTTATACACCTTTGTATCCAGTTTTTTTACAAAAATCCTCATTGCATCCAGTTTTTTGAGATCCGCCAGACGTCTGGCTGCCTCCACTTCAACATTACTGTATGATAGCGCATGTAAAATTGCGCGCATTGTCTTTGATATCAATACGTTGTCCTCTCTGTTTATCTCATTTTTACGTTTCCATCATATCATCATCAGTTTTGTATGACAATCATTTCCCGAATTTATCTTATCAATGCTGTTGCTTTTATTTTCTTTTCTCTTTCCCTTAAAAATGTTATACTTGTCTCATAAATACATTCTGTTCCGTTTCCTGGATCTTTTCTGAGACAGGCCGGCATCTGATTTCATTTACTTACAGAAAGGGGCTTTCAATATTGGAAAATAATAATACCGCCGTACAAAATCCACTGGGTACGGCTCCTGTCGGAAAGCTGATTGCCAAATTTGCAATTCCGGCCATTATCAGTATGCTGGTCAGCGCTCTTTATAATATTGTTGACCAGATTTTTATTGGCCAGGGAGTGGGAATGCTTGGAAATGCAGCCACAAATGTTGCCTTTCCCGTAACGATTTTTTCCACTGCCACCGCGCTGCTTCTGGGAATCGGCAGTGCATCCAACTATAATCTTGAAACGGGCGCCGGTCACGAGGAACGCGCCAGCGGAATTGCCGGTACCGGACTTTCCATGCTGGTAATCTGCGGAGCAGGCCTGTGCGCTGTGGTTCTGCTGTTTTTAAATCCGCTTTTGCATCTGTTCGGCGGAACGCCTGAGGTTATGCCTTATGCGCAGGATTATCTGAGCATTACAGCTGTCGGTCTTCCATTTTTTGTACTGACTACAGGCGGAAATCATCTGATCCGCGCGGACAGAAGTCCAACCTATTCCATGGTATGTATGCTCACCGGAGCAATTATCAATACCATTCTTGACCCTCTTTTTATTTTTGTATTCGGATGGGGGATCAAAGGCGGCGCCTGGGCTACTGTGATCGGACAGGCAGTTTCCGGTGTTCTTGTGATTATTTATTTTGCAAAGTTCCGAAAAATGCGCCTGACCTCCCATATGTTCCGTCCCCGTATGGAATATCTGAAAATGATCGCATCCCTTGGAATGGCTTCCTGCATGAATCAGATCGCCATTGCCATTGTACAGATCTCCATGAACAATATCCTTCGTCACTACGGAGCAGATTCTGTTTACGGTACTGACATTCCCATTGCCTGTGTCGGGATTATTTCCAAAGTAAATCAGGTATTTCTTTCTATCTGTATTGGCATTTCCCAGGGCTGTCAGCCTATCTGGGGCTTTAATTACGGAGCTTCCAGATATGACCGGGTACGTAAAACCTACCGCTGCTCTGTTACTGCCTGCACGGTAATCGCCACTGTATTTTTTGTGTGTTTTCAGCTGTTTCCACACCAGATCGTGGGACTTTTCGGAACCGGAAGCGAGCTTTATTTCCAGTTTGCGGAGCGCTATCTGAAAATATTTATGCTGCTTACCTTTGCCAACGGAATCCAGCCCATGTCTGCGGGATTTTTTACCTCTATCGGAAAAGCAAAGCTGGGCGTGATCATGTCCCTTACAAGGCAGCTTGTCTTCCTTCTTCCGCTGATCGTTATTTTCCCGTTATTTATGGGAATTGACGGAGTTATGTACGCAGGACCTATTGCCGATACGGCTGCCTTTATCCTTGCGGTCGTCTTTGCTCAGAGAGAACTGAATAAAATGAAAAATGCAGAAAAATTTCTTTAATTGAATGGCATATTAGAAAAATCCCGGGGATATTCCCTGGGATTTTTCATGTCTCTTATCTCTGTCTATACACCATAATACCTGTCTGTTTCATTCAGCTGATCTGCCATCTTACGTGGCTTCCGGCCTCATCCTTGGTGACGATCAGCTGATCCTCAATTTCCTGCTTCAGCTCTGTCACATGGGAAATAATTCCGATCAGCTTGGAGCCTTCCGCCATTTCCAGCAATACCTTTACAGCCTGATTTCTGGAATGTTCATCCAAAGAGCCAAAGCCCTCGTCAATAAACATAATATCCAGACTGATGGCCGCAGAGCTTTCCTGGATCTCATCTGCCATTCCAAGGGCAAGAGAAAGCGCTGCCATAAAGGATTCTCCTCCGGAAAGCGTCCGGATCTCCCGCTCTTTTCCGGTAACAGTGGAATACACCATCAGATCAAGACCTCTGTTTTTCCCTTCTCCTGCCTTTTCCAGATCATACATACGAAGCTCAAACTGACCTGCAGACATATCCTGAAATCTGCGGTTGGCCGCATCCAGAATCTTTTCCAGATAATAACGCTGCACATAGGTTTCCAGATCCATTCTGGAACCGCTGACATTGCCGGAAACAAGGCGGTAAAGATTGTCAAGCTTTGCGTGTTCCTCCACCAGACGCTTCCTATCGGTGAGTATTGGAGCAAGGGTATCATAGACAGCCTGATTCTCCTGATATACAGACTTTATCCCGTCCCTGATGCGTCCCGAAGCCTCAAAGATTTTCTCTGCTTCCTCTGCCTGACTACGTTTTTCTTCCAGCACAGGACGCTGTCTTTCTCCGATTGCAGCTCTCATAGACCGTGTGCTGCTTTTTGCCGCTGTCTGTCTGTTGCGGAATGAATTTACATCATTTCTGAACTCTTCAGCAGCATATTTTTCATATATGTCAGTAAGATTTTTCCACTGTTCTTCTGTAAGATTTTTCTCCTGCAAAAGTGTTTCGTAGATTTTTTTCTGCCTGTCTTTTTCTTTTTTTCGTGCGGGCAGCTCTTTCTCATACCGACGGATAAGGGTTTCTGCTTCTGTTTTTTTCTGTCTGGTACATTCTGCTTTATTTCTGGCTTCTTTCAGAACTTCTTCTGTCTGGTTCTTCCTGTTTTCTGCCATATTTCTGGCGTTTTTTGCCTCTTCCTCAGAAGAAAAATCAGAGGATGACGAATAACCTGCAAGCTCTGATCTGGCTCCTTCCAGCGCCGCCTGTACATTTTTTTCCTGTTCCTGAAAAGTTTCCATATTTTCTTTTAAAGAAGGCTTACGTTTTTCCAGTTCCTCCAGTTTTTCCCGGATTTCTCTTAATGTCTCAGCCTGTTTCTGATACGCAAACTCCTCTGTCTGAACCTGCTGCTTCCACTGCTTTATCAGTTCCTGCGCCTGTCCCGGAGAAAAGCTTTCCGGAAGCTTCGGAATACTCCTGCGCATTTTATCCTGTAATTTCTCAAAATTCTCTCTGAAATCCCGGTCTCTGGCATCTCTCAGATTAGTATTAGACTTTACTTCTCCGGAAAGTGTTTCCTGTTCTTTGCGTAGGCTCTCCGCATCATTTCCAATATGGTCTATCTTATCCTGAGAAAGCTCTCTGTGCTCTTCTTTTGGAATGCAGGGACTGGGATGCTCTGTTGCTCCGCAGACAGGACAGGGGTTCCCGGGCTTCAGCTCTGCTGCCAGAAATCCTGCCTGAGCATCCAGAAAAGCGCGTCTCAGGGTTTCATATTCCTGGTGTTTTTTCTCATATTTATCTTTCACATCCACATATTTCCGTTTGAGATTTTCTGCAGTCTCATTATATTTTTTTACTTCCTGGTAAATACCTGACAGTCCTCTAAGATCCTCCATCATCATTCTGATCTCTTCCATTTTAGACTGACATACGGCAAGCTTTTCTCCTGCATCAGAAAGAGTCTCTGCCTGTTTGCGATACTCCTTTTCCATGATTTCTGCAGCCTCAAAAGCATCCTTTGCCTGTTTTTCCTGTTTCTGAATCTGCTGAAATTCCCTATCCAGATTCTGTACTTTTTTGCGGCATTCCCTTATCTGCTTAAAAAGTTCCAGAGCTTTTTCTGCCTTTTCAGAAACACGGCTGAACTCTTCCTGCGCCTGGCTTTGCTCTATTTCTGCCTTTTTTTCTTCTTCATCAGTCTCCTGCTGTCTCTTCAGAAACTCCGGCAGCCTGTTTTTCAGTTCCTTTAAAGCTGCCTCTGTTTTTTCTGCTTCCAGACGTTTTTCTATCATCTGGTCACCAGCTGTTTTTACTTCCCAGGCCGCCTGGATCTGTCCGGACAACTGCTCTTTTTTCTCCATTTCAGAAGTCAGTTCTCTGCATTTGGCAAGCTCACTTTCCGCCTGATCCAGCTGTAAAAACAGCTGCTGAAGCTGCTGGGCTTCTGTGTATTCATCTCTTTTTCTGTCCCGGATATCTGCAGCTTCACGGTAACTCTTTTCGGCTTTTTCCAGTTCCCTGTCCAGAACCCTGCAATACCGGAAAAGTATTTCCAGAAAATCTCCTGCTGCAACGATTTCCCCATCTGCAATTTGTTTTTTCAGCTTATCCAGACTTTCCTCCAGAACATCTGCCTGCTGTCCACAGTCATCCTGTCCCTGGTTTTTCACACTGTCTGACAGCAGCTTTACTCTGGCCGCTTCACTCTGGCACCGGGTTCTGATAACAGCAATATCCTTTTCTTTTGCCCTTTTTCTGTTGCCCAGTTCCACAGCAATATCCTCGTACATTTCTGTATTAAAAAGTCTGCGGAATATTTTTTTCTTATCATCAGATTTTGCCCGGAGAAGATCCATAAACTCTCCCTGTGCGATCATGGCTACCTGCATAAACTGATTTTTGGTAAGTCCGATGATCTCCTGGAGCTTCCCATTGGATTCCTTCTGAGGATATTCTGTACCGTCTGGCATGATCAGAGATACAGAACCTGTAATCTCTCTGGTTCCGACACCCTTTGCAGCCCCTCTGGTGATCTTTTTCAGATGTCTGGGCACCCGGCGTACTATATAAATATCCTGCTCCCGCCCGTCTGTAAATTCCAGTTCCACATATGGCTCAAGCTCCAGTCCTGCATACTGGCTCTGCAGCACAACGCCTTCTTTTTTATTGGATACCGAGCTGGCTTCCCCGTACAGAGCAAAAACGATCGCATCAAAAATCGTTGTTTTTCCGGCTCCCGTATCGCCTGTAACCAGAAAGAGATTCTGGTCTGTTTTTGTAAAATCTATGATTGTTTTCTGTCCGTAGGATCCAAATGCCTGCATGGTAAGTTTTTGCGGTCTCATTCTACTTTACCTCCTGTACTGTGTTCAGTACGTCTCTGAGAATGTCTTTTTCTTCCTCATCCATATCCTTCAGAAATCCGCAGCACAGTTCAAAAGGATCCTGCAATTCCTGATGTTTTTTCCCCCTGCTGTAGTCTGCTTTCCTCTGGTTTTCACGGCGGATCTCCAAAAGATATGGAAAGGCAAGCCTCAGTCTGTCCTGCATGTCAATAACATCAAGATCTGCTTTATCTGTAAGAATTACAGTCACATAATCCTGACTTTTCTGCTGCAGAACCTCTTCAAGACTTCCTTTTACCACCCGGACCTGACGTAAAGGCATAAGAGGAAGGACTGTAATTTCCGGCGCCTTTTCTTTCTCTTTTATGTCCACCATAAGAATCCCTTTCTGCTGTCCTGCCTCGCTTACAGAGCAGGACAGAGGTGTTCCGCAGTAACGGAAGGTTTCCTTTCCCACTTTCATAGACTTATGAATATGCCCCAGGGCCGCATAGTCAAACTGTTCCAGAATATCCGCAGAAATCTGGTCAATATTCCCCACTGTTCGTATCTCCGAGTCCATCCTTTCCACATCATCCGCAGCCTTTCCCACAGGGAGATAAAATTGATGGCTTACCAGAATATTTCTTTCTTTTTTATTTACATTTTCTCTTTGGATGAGCTTATGAACCGTCTCGTCATATGAAAGATTATTGCCGTTTTTATCTGTCCCTACGATCATTTTTACCATAGAAGGTTTCACAAAAGGAAGAAGATAAAAATTCACTTTACCATAGGAATCCCACAGTACAACCTTTTCAATATATTCTCCCTCACGCTGCGGAGGAAGCCCGATCATATGCACCTTCTGCCTGGAAAGCACACTGCGGAAACAGTCCACTCTCGGACCGCTGTCATGGTTTCCACTGACAGCCATAACAGTCATTTCCGGCGCTGCCTCAGTCAGCTGTCCCATAAAAGAATCAAATACCTGTACCGCCTCCGCGGCCGGAACTGCCTTATCATAAATATCTCCGGCAATGACCAGTGCGTCCGGTTTCTGCTCCTTTACCCTGTCTACAATCTGCCGGAAAATATATTCCTGATCCTCTCTCAGATCCCGGTTCATCAGTTTTAAACCAATATGTAAATCTGACAAATGAAAAATTTTCATATAACCTCCTTGCTTATAACCGCCAATTCCTGCTGTCAGTAGTGTCACTGTCTGTTTTTACAGCTTTATATGCAAAATCCTCCGGTTCTGCCTCCACAGAGCCGAAGGATTTCTCATTTATTTTTGTTTTACTCCAGTTATTTATTGCAGACTTCTGTTTTTCCCCGGCTGTATTCCCCTCCTGTATCCAGGCTTCGCCTGTTTCAGATCTGATCCGGCAGTATATTTTTTATTGTTACAATGCTGAGATCATCCTCTGTTATCCCGGTATCCTCAGGATAAAAAACCCGATACAGCTCCATGCAGATACTTTTTATTACTAAAAAGGTCCCTGAATACACGGTCCCTGGTTGTGTGTTTTGCAATTTTCAGCAATTTTTCCTCAAGCTCTGCCGAGGTAAATCCTGTTTTATCTTCTGTAGTGGTATGTGTTTTTATACTGGTTTTCTCCATGCGTACCACCACTTATATATATTTGTTTCTTTCATTGTAGCAGACGCTTACAATACTGCCAAGTAAAAAATTTCTTAACTTCTCCGTTCACAGCAGCCTGATTAGAATATCATATGAACATCGGTTCTTAACTTTTTGTAAATAAAAACTGCTGCAGGCTTCCCTCTTCCGGCAGATTTTGCTCCGGAACTACAGGTTGCTTGCAGCAGTCCTCATCCTTATATTTTTTAATTATGAAAGAATTTCCAGGCAGTTACATCGCTCCCAGAATCTCCCGGGCATTGCGGATACGTTCCTCTGTTGGAGGCTTCACTCCTTCCAACGGATAGGGAATACCCAGCTTCTCCCACTTAAAGGTTCCCAGAGTATGATAGGGAAGAACCTCTACTCTCTCCACATTTTTAAGGGTTCTGATAAAATCGGCCAGTCTGTGAAGATATGTGTCGTTATCACTTCCGCCCGGCACAAGCACATGGCGGATCCATACAGGCTTGTCCATCTCCGAAAGCTTTTCTGCCATGGCAAGGATATTTGTGTTGGTGCAGCCGGTAAGCTTCACATGCTCTTCCTCATCAATCTGCTTGATATCCAGAAGAACAAGATCTGTATACTTCATCAGCTCCTGCCATTTGGAATAAAAAGGCTCTTTTTCCGTATAAGGGTTGGCGCTGGTATCCAGTGTGGTATGCACGCCGGCTTCCTTTGCCAGACGGAAAAATTCTGTAAGGAAATCGATCTGCAGAAGAGGTTCCCCTCCGCTGACTGTGATCCCGCCTTTATCTCCCCAGTAATTTTTATACCGCAGCGCTTTTTTTAAAAGCTCCGAAGGGGTGTATGCCTGTCCTTCTCCCATCTTCCAGGTATCCGGATTATGGCAGAACTGACAGCGCATGGCGCAGCCGCTTAAAAAGATCACATACCGGACGCCCGGGCCGTCAACCGACCCGAAGCTTTCCAGTGAGTGAACATATCCTTTGATCTCTTTTTTATCCATTCTTACATTTCTGCATGGCAGGTTCTGGCAATAACGTCCATCTGCTGCTCTCTTGTAAGGTCGATAAATTTAACTGCGTATCCGGAAACACGGATTGTAAAGTTTGCATACTCTTCTTTTTCCGGATGTTCCATAGCGTCGATCAGCTTTTCTTTTCCAAATACGTTTACGTTCAGGTGATGAGCTCCCTGATCAAAGTATCCGTCAAGTACATGAACAAGATTGTCTGTACGCTCCTCATCACTGTGTCCCAGAGCATCCGGGTTGATTGTCTGAGTATTGGAGATACCGTCAAGAGCATCCTCATAGTCAAGCTTTGCAACAGAGTTCAGGGAAGCAAGAAGTCCGTTCTGCTCTGCGCCGTAGGACGGGTTAGCGCCAGGAGCCAGAGGCTCGCCTGCTTTTCTTCCGTCCGGAAGAGATCCTGTAGCTTTACCATAAACAACATTGGATGTAATGGTAAGGATGGATGTGGTAGGTTTGGAATCACGGTAGGTATGAATGTGTTTCAGCTTTCCGAGGAAAGTAGACAGAAGATTTGTTGCGATCTCGTCTGCTCTGTCGTCATCGTTACCATAGCGTGGGAAATCTCCCTCAACAATAAAGTCTGTTGTAATTCCGTCCTCATCACGGATTGCTTTTACCTTTGCATATTTAATTGCAGACAGGGAATCTACTACATGAGAGAAGCCTGCGATACCGGTTGCAAAGGAACGGTCAACCTTTGTATCGATCAGAGCCATCTCTGCTGCTTCATAGTAGTATTTGTCATGCATATAGTGGATCATGTTCAGTGTTCCAACATACAGATGAGCCAGCCAGTCCATCATCTGATCGTATTTCTGAACTACCTCGTCATAGTCAAGATATTCGGAAGTGATCGGCTGATACTGAGGTCCTACCTGCTGTTTTGTCTTCTCGTCAACACCGCCGTTGATGGCATAAAGAAGACATTTCGCAAGGTTTGCACGAGCGCCGAAGAACTGGATCTCTTTACCTGTCTCTGTAGCAGATACACAGCAGCAGATGCTGTAGTCATCGCCCCATACCGGACGCATTACATCGTCATTCTCATACTGAATGGAACTTGTTGTAACAGAAATATTTGCAGCATATTTCTTAAAGTTCTCAGGCAGTCTGGAGGAATAAAGAACAGTAAGGTTCGGTTCCGGAGCCGGTCCCATATCCTCCAGTGTATGAAGGAAACGGAAATCACTCTTTGTTACCATATGGCGTCCGTCAATACCCATACCTGCCACTTCCAGGGTTGCCCATACCGGGTCTCCGGAAAACAGCTGGTTGTAAGAAGGAATACGGGCAAATTTTACCATACGGAATTTCATAACCATATGGTCAACAAGCTCCTGAGCCTCTTTCTCTGTAAGGATTCCTCTCTGAAGGTCTCTCTCAATATAAATATCAAGGAAAGTGGAGATACGTCCAACACTCATTGCAGCTCCGTTCTGAGTCTTGATAGCTGCAAGGTATCCGAAATACAGCCACTGGAATGCTTCTCTTGCATCCTTTGCAGGCTGAGAAATATCAAAGCCGTAGGCCTGAGCCATAGCTTTCATTCCCTGAAGAGCGCGGATCTGGTCAGCGATCTCCTCACGAAGCTGGAAGTCATAGCGTCTCATACCCTGACGGTCGCTTGCTGCAAAATCCTTCTGTTTGCCCTCGATCAGAGCATCGATTCCGTAAAGAGCCACACGTCTGTAATCGCCTACAATACGTCCGCGGCCATAGGTATCCGGAAGACCTGTCAGAATTTTGCTGTGACGGGCAGCCTTCATTTCCGGTGTATAAATGTCAAACACACCCTGGTTGTGTGTTTTAAACTCATAGTTATTAAAAATATCTTTAATTTTGTCGCTTACTTCATAGCCGTAAGTTTCACATGCTTTTTCTGCCATTTTAATACCGCCGTATGGCATAAAGGCACGTTTCAGAGGTTTGTCTGTCTGAAGACCTACAACAGTTTCCAGATCTTTCAGATCCTCGTCAATATATCCGGGACCATACGCGGTAAGAGATGTTACAACCTCTGTCTCCATATCCAGAACTCCGCCCTTTGCGCGCTCTTCTTTCTGAAGCTCCTGAAGCTTGCCCCAGAGTTTATTTGTTGCCTCTGTAGGCCCTTCCAGAAAAGAAGCATCTCCGTCATATGGTGTATAATTCATTTTAATAAAGTTACGTACGTCAATTTTTTCTTTCCAGCGTTTACCGTTAAAACCTTCCCACTGTGAAAATTCTTTCATGATCAGCACCTCTTTCTTGTAAATACAGGTATCATGTCCTGAAGCTTTTTTGTACAGCCAACAGAACTGTTTCGTTAGTTATTTCATGTGAACTTCTGCTGTTCACACCGACAGTTTATACCGCTTTGACAGCTCTGTCAATTATTTAACACATGTTTTCCATAAAGTACAATCCGGGGCTCTCAGACACCTTTAAATGCCTGAAAATCCCCGGATTTTACAATGCTTTTTATATTATTTGTATATTTTGATGTTGGGTCCAGAACCATAAAATGTTATTGAACTTTTGACCCTGACTTCATTATTTCTCCTCCCCGCGACGGAAAATCAGACGGAAGATCAGCCTCACAAATGGCCCACAATAAAACATCTGATAACAGATTGCCATCGGAAAATTCATGGCCCAGGTACGGATCCATGTTCCAAAAGAGGGCTCCTTAAATAATACAGTAGCAATCAGACTCATGACCGGGCACATAATACAGCAGATGCAGATGGAAATCGCATAAGTAATAAACTGCGGTCTGTCTGTTGGCTTCATGATCTTAAACGCCAACATGCCAGCCAGCTTACTGACAACAAAAAACTCCAGCACAAAAGCAATCGGAGCCATGAATACCAGCTCATGAACAGCGGCAAGGAATGTAAAACCACTTACAGTTCCACCGGTATTCAGCGCAACATTGTATACGATCATTCCATACACCATGACAATAGCCATAACAGCAGTAAAAATCACATCTTCAAATTTGTTTTTTGGCATAAAAAAATCCTCCTTATAATAACGTAAACACTTTTGATTCTTTGTGTTGTTCGTTATCATCCGGAGGATGTGCGTTTCCAATTTTAACCAAATCAAACTGGGTTATATTACCATAGTTCATTCCCTATTGCAAGCACTTTTTGATTCTGCATTATACGATACCTGCGGAATTTAATCTTGCAAAGTAGAATTTACTTTTTCAATTGACCGATACCTTCGGATTGTTCCACACTGTGCACTGCCACAATCCTGTTTTTAACATATTCCTTAAAATATCAGTTCCAAAAATCTGTCTTTGTTTCCAGATTAATATCCTTTGCTTTAAATACAGGATTTTTCCCTGATTTTTTCTGTTTGAAATAATCCTGCATACATCGAAGCGCCGGTTTCGCAAGAAGCACAATTACCGGCAGATTAATAAGCGCCATCAGGCCCATAAGTACATCTGCTGTGTCCCACACTACGCTGAAATCCATAGTTGCTCCCATACATACGATCAGAGCTGCTGCGATACGGAATATGTTCATGATCATTTTTTTCGGTGTTTTGTCACAAATGTAGCGAAGCCCCATTTCCGCATAATAAAAGTTTCCGATCAGTGTGGTAAATGCAAATAAAAACAGAGCAACGGTAATAAATACAGAACCAAAACCTCCCAGAGAACCTGCAACAGCCTCCTGCACATAAGGCATTCCGGCAATTCCCTCTTCCGGTACTACTCCGGAACACAGAAGCATAAATCCTGTAGCACTGCAGATCACAATTGTATCAATATAAACAGAAAGCATCTGAACAAGTCCCTGCTTTACAGGATGAGACACACCCGCAGAAGCTGCGGCATTTGGAGCAGAGCCCACACCGGCCTCGTTGGAAAACAGACCTCTTTTTACTCCCTGCATGACGGCTGAACCTGCAAATCCGCCGAAAATTGCAGAAATATCAAACGCGCCTTTAAAAATTGATACGATCACTCCCGGAAGAAGATTCAGATGTGTGATCACAATAAACAGAGAAACCGCTATATAAAAGATTCCCATTACCGGGACAATAACCTCTGTAATTTTGGATATGCGTTTGCTGCCGCCAAAAATACAAATGCCAAAAATAACTGCAAGAATCAGACCTATAACAAGTGGTGTTGTTCCTGGCTGATAGAAATCATATCTGCGGAAAGAATCTGAAATGTTAAAAGCAGCAACCATGTTGAAGCCGCCCATATAAGTTACAATAAGAACTGCCGCAAACAAAACTCCCAGCCATCTTTTTTTCAGCACAGCCTGAATATAGTATGCAGGGCCTCCGTAAGAGCTTCCGTCAGCAGCTTTTCTTTTATAGATCTGCGCCAGTGTACTCTCAATGAACGCAGATGCGCTTCCCAGAAGCGCGATCAGCCACATCCAGAACATAGCTCCTGCTCCGCCAATGCAAAGAGCTGTGGAAATTCCGGCAATATTCCCGGTTCCCACCCTGGACGCAGTAGAAACCATCAGAGCCTGAAAAGAAGAAATTGATTTTTCATCATCCTTTGGCTCCATAACCACCTTAATGGCTTCTTTCAGCGCTCTGAACTGGACGCCTTTTGTTTTGACGGTGAAGTAGATCCCGGCGCCTACAAGCAGGATAATAAGAATATAGCTGTACATCCAGTTGCTCAATGTACCTATAACTTTCCCATACGCCTCAACAATTCCTGAAAACAATTGTCAGTACCTCCTGTTTTTTATTGTGCGTAAAACATGGATATTTTACCATAAAATCAAGGGTTCTGACAAGAAAAAAGAATGAGCAGCGCCGGAAATCATGTCGCATAAACAATAAGCCGGGCCACCCATTCTCAATTATAAAATTTCAGATATTTTGTTATTTCCCGATAATCAGATCATAACTTTCTGCAATCATTCGTTTTATGTCCTGATCCGGAATACTTCCGTCTAAAATCACGGTATTCCAATGTTCTTTATTCTGATGATATCCGGGAATCACGGAATTATAAGTATTTCTCCAGAAATCTCTCCATTCCGGATCCACCTTGACATTGATCCGCATCTGCCCCTGGTACTCGTATGTCCAGAGAAAAGCTTTTTTATTTTTCTTATACCTTACAAGTATCCAGTTAGGATCATGAAACGGCGCATCCTGATACACCTCGGGAAATGTCATTCCATATTTTAAAACTTCTTCCCGTGTTGTCATCCCTGAAAAATCTTCCATTTGGACCACCTATCTGTTTATCTCCATCCCACAGGGCAGCGCCTCACCGGCCGCCATGCGATCTCCTGTAACTGTCTCGTACAGCCGGAACCCGCCGGAAAAATTCCTGCAGTCAAAGCCTTCCTGAGCCAGAATCCGGTATGCAATATAGCTTCTCAGGCCGCTCTGGCAAATAATGTATACTTTTTTCTTTTTATCCAGTTCCGAAAGTCTGTCACGAAGCTCATCTACCGGAATATTGATAAATCCCTCAATATGTCCTCTTGCATACTCTCCCGGGGTTCTTGCATCCAGAAGAATCACACTTCCGTCCCTCGGAAGATTTTCCACCTCCTCTGTAAAAAACTGCTTCAGTCTTCCCTCTGCAATATTCTCGATCATAAAGCCTGCCATATTTACAGGATCTTTCGCGGAAGAATACGGAGGCGCGTAAGACAGATCCAGTTCCTTCAGCTGAAGGGCTGTGATGCCTGCATACATGGCAGTTGCGAGCACATCAATCCTCTTGTCCACACCGTCATAGCCTATGATCTGCGCACCCAGCAGCTTATATGTTTTCTTCTCAAAAATCACCTTCATGGTCATGACTTTTCCGCCCGGATAGTAGGAGGCATGGCTGGCAGGGGACAGATAAACCTTATCATAGTCAATTCCTGTCTGTTTGGCAGTGCGCTCGTTAATTCCGGCGGAAGCTGCGGTCATGTCAAAAACCTTGATCACTGAAGATCCCAGTGAACCGGGATAGCGGCTGTCTCCTCCACAGATATTGTCTGCTGCAATGCGGCCCTGCTTATTTGCCGGACCTGCAAGGGATATCAGAGCTTTTTCTCCTGTAATGTAATGCCTTACTTCCACAGCATCGCCTGCTGCAAAAATATCCGGCGCTGAGGTTTCCATACGATCGTTTACCACAATGCTTCCTTTGATACCAAGCTCCAGTCCCGCCTCTTTTGCAAGGTGAGAATCCGGCGCAACGCCGATCGCAAGGATTACCATATCTGCCTCCAGAGGCTGCTCGTCCTTCAGAAGCACGCGGGTTCCTTTCTCGCCTTTTTCAAAGCCTTCCACCGTATGGCCAAGCATCAGCTTCACACCCCTGCTTCTCATTTTTGCATGTACAAAAGCTGCCATATCCCCGTCAAGAGGGTTCATAAGCTGCTTTGGTCTCTGAACTATGGTAACGTCCAGTCCCAGCTCCCGGAGATTTTCCGCAAGCTCCAGGCCAATATATCCGCCTCCGGCAAGCACTGCTGACTTTGGCTGTTTTTTCTCCACAAACTCCCGGATTTTCAGAGTATCTTCTACTGTACGAAGGGTAAAAAGATTATCCAGATCTGTTCCGGGAAGCTTCGGCCATACCGGTTTTGCCCCAGTGGAAATGAGAAGTTTATCATAAACCTCTTCAAAGCTTTCCCCTGTATCCATATTTTTTACTACAACTGTTTTTCTCTCAGGAAAAATTCCTGTCACCTCATGCCGCACCTTCATGGTGATCTGAAAGCGCTTCCAGAAACTTTCCGGGGTCTGAAGAGTCAGTTCTTCCTTATTCTGGATCACACCGCCAATATAGTAGGGAAGTCCGCAGTTTGCATAGGAAACATAACCTGATTTCTCAAAAACAATGATCTCTGCCTTTTCGTCCAGCCTTCTGATTCTTGCTGCTGCAGTGGCTCCTCCTGCAACGCCTCCGATGATAACAACCTTCATTTTATCTTTCCACCTTTCCCCGGTAGCTGTTAATACCTCCAAGATTTGTAACCTTTGCATATCCCATCTGCTGAAGCTGCGCCACTGCCATACGGCTTCTTGCTCCGCTTAAACAATATACAAAAAGCGGCGCGGCCTTATCGATCAGCCTTTCCACCTTCTGAATTTCCTGAAGAGGAATATTCCAGCTTCCCGGAACTCTTCCCTCCAGATATTCCTCCTGAGTTCTTACATCAAGAAGAACTGCATCCTTTGTGTTTTTGTAAGTCTCAATTCCTTCATTAAAATCCGGTCCTTTAAAGAAATCAAATAATCCCATTCTGTTTCCTCCATCTTTCCTGCAATAATTTATCTGATCTGCCTTTCGGCCTGCTCATCTGTTTATACTGATACGTTTTTACTCTTATATCGCTCCGGTCAGGTTCGCGCCATTCCATCCACGCTTAACACTACGCCTGTAATATAAGAGGCCTCATCTGATGCAAGAAACACAAATGCATTGGCAATATCTTCCGGCTGTCCCAGCCTTCGAAGGGGAATCTGTGCGATCATAGGCTCGATCACGCTCTTTGGCACAGCCTTCATCATATCTGTTTCCGTAATTCCCGGCGCCACTGCATTGACGCGGATTCCCTTTGGCCCAAGCTCCCTTGCCAGAGAAACCGTCAGTCCGTTCACTGCAAATTTAGAAGCCGGATAAGCGATCCCGCTTGGCTGTCCGTAAAGACTGACCATAGATGAAGTACTCAGAATTACACCGCTGCCTCTTGCAATCATGCACTCAGAAGCAGCTCTGGTGGCATTAAACACACCTTTTACATTCAGATCCATTACTTTGTCAAAGGCTTCCTCTGTATACTCTGTAAACGGAGTACTCTCCGATACCCCTGCATTGTTTACAAGAATATCCACGCATCCATATTTGGATGTTGCTTCCCTGAATTCATTTCTCACACTTTCCAGACTGCTGAGATCCGGACTGATGCCGGCAATAACCCTGTCCGGATATTTTCCCCTCAGGCTTTCCACTGCTTTATCTGCAGATTCCCTGGAACTTGCAGCCAGAATCACTGTAGCGCCCTCTCTCAAAAAGGCATCTGCTGTGGCATATCCGATCCCTCTGCTTCCTCCTGTGATAATTGCTACTTTATCTTTTAACCTCATATAGGATACCTCCCTGTTGTTTATGTACGTATCATACTCTTTTGGAAATATCCTGTCTGTGATAATGTCACCATTACTTTCAGGATATATCCGAATGCTTTCGTAATAATAAAATCTTTTTAAATGACTGATTAAAATAGTAACCTCATAAATTCGATTCATTTATGCAACCGTGAATACTACCAATACTGTTGCTGCTAGAAGCATTACGAATATCATCCACAAAAATACCAGAAGTGCCAAAAACTCTATTTCCTTTTCAGCCAAATTTTCTACCTCAATAATAAACCGAAATCCATGGAAATCTCCTGATAAAATCTGTTTTCTAATATATTTTATTGAAGTCCATATTCTTTTAAATGTCTATATAAAGTAGTTCTGGAAATGTTCATAATTTTTGCTATCTCCTGTTTACTGTATCCATCTTTCATCAACTTTTGAAGTTGCATTTTTTCCAATTCGCTAATGGACTTTTCCGGATTTTCTATTTCCTTTTCTTCTAATAAATACTCTTCATTTTTTGCAATCCGTTCAATCATCATTTCCAGATCAGACAATAGATTTTCTCTGCACTTTCTCCATATCTCTTTCTGTTTATCAATACTTAATTCCACGATATCTTTTTTATAAATAGTACTGTAATATTCCAGACCACTCTGTATATATCTGTAAAACACCCCAAAGTCTTCATGAAGTGTTTTTGTCATATTGATTCTGTTTTTTGAAATGACACGATATAGTTTTTCATTGAACTTTTTTTCTTTTACAAGCCCTTCAAGATCGGATGTCGTACAGAAAATAAATCGAATATCCAGATCAATCCCCTTTTTATTGTTAGATGCTTTCTTTTTTTCAATAAGATTAAACAAATATTCCTGAATGTACATCGGAATTTTTTCCGGTTGCATGATGATAATAGTTCCATTTTGTAATTTCCTTAAAACTCCAGTTTCTACACTTAAATATGAATTCAGAAGATTTCTATAAGAATTTCTGATGTGAAGAACCTCTACTTCCTCTAACCTTCTTGGCGACTGATTATAAATTGCTTTTCCCAACATTTCATTTAAGGTATCATCGCATCCGCAGATCAGAACTGGCTCATCCCGTTCTGCATAATATTCCGCAAGTGCCAGTGTTTCCACATCGCAAAATTTTCTGAGCCATTGAAATGTAACTTGTGTTCCCGGCATAAAAATCTTGGATGATTTATAAATATTTTTATATGGTTGGAAACATAGGATAACTGTATATTCTTCTTCTGTCTGATAAACCCGTTTACTGTTTACAATTCCATAAAAACTGCATCTGGCATTTTGTATACAAATCTTAAAATCCTTAAAATTATTTTCTTTTTCGTACTGTTCCTTTAATTCCGGATATACATAAGTAATATTTTCACCTATCAGTTCTTTATTAGCTCCAAAATCCTGCTCGAATTTTTTATTAAAATAAATCACATTGCCGTATATATCAGTATGGACTAGCGCTTCATCCATAAGGTCAAGAATTGATTCAAATTCTGCCATTTTTTTTGATAAAACCTTCTTTTCCATCTGATAATGAATCCTATTAGCAACAAGTTCAGCCATTCTTTCCATAAAAACAACTGTAGAATCTATATTTTCAAATAAAGCTTTCACCTTGGAACTTGGAAGAATCAAAGCTATTGCTCCCAAGGTCTGGTTTCCGTAATGAATAGGGACTCCAACAAAACCTTTCATTTTACATTTTTTATAGTCTCTGCATTTTCTGCAGCCTTCTGTCTGAGCTTTATTCCGAATTACCAGATTGTGATTATTCACCAGAACATCTGCTAGCAACGTTCCTATTTTTATATCATTATAAAGCGAAAAATACCGAAATGCACTTCCCACTATGTTCATATTAGAATCCGTTATAATTACATCTGTATCCAGCACATCTGAAATAACTTCTGCAAAATTATCCACAAAATTCCTGATTTTCCCCAACATTGTACGCATATGATGTCTCCTTAAACAAAACAGGCCTTTATATTATTTGATTACTCAAACAATATAAAGACCTGACGTAGTTATTTTAAGAATTTATTTCTTTGTGATTCTTACTTCGCAGATATCATCGCCTTTTGCGATTGTCTTTCCAAGGTAGAAATCAAAGTTCATTTTTTCACAGATTCCTCTGTCTCCATCCATCGCGATATCGCAAAGTACAGCGCACTCTTCATCAGTAGCGCCAAGCTTTTTCCATGCTGCAACTAACGGACAGTAATGGAAATCCACGCTTAATTTTCCATCTTCACAGGTATCTTCCATCTGGAATACGCCCTTTACGTTATCATTAATAAATTCTTTATGGAACACACTGAAATCATCTGTGTGAGTATATTTTGTCTCGCCATGGAAACGTCCGCATTCTCTGATCGCCTCATGAGCAAACTCATCGCTGAGACCCTGTTTTTTCGCTTCTTTGTACATTAAATACATCCATGTTGCTCTGTGCTCGAATGCGTTTCTCAGATCCTCAATGTGCTGTCCTCTGTCTTCTGCATTGTTTTTAATCATCTTTCATTCCTCCATTTTATAATAATTTTTTATAAATGTAAAAGCTTTTTTATGCAAGCTTCTCCATCACGCAGTCCATCAGTACAGAAATCTGGTAAGACATGGTAACGGCTCCCGGATCCAGATGTCCTACACCTTTGTTTGCCTGATAAGTAGCACGCCCGCGCACTGCTTCCATATTTTTTGTATTTTCTGCACCGTCTACCGCCGCTTTTTTAACACGCTCACATAAAGTCTTATCATCTGCATCTTCTTCCAGACACTTTTTGTATTCCTTTACTGCCGGTGCAAGACTGTCGATCATTGTCTTAAAGCCTTCCTGCGCCTGTCCTCTGCTGACGATGGCGTTAAGCATCGCTTCCAGAACATCACAGAGTTCCTGTTTTCCAAGAACCTCTTTACCTTTCACACTTTTGGCTGCTGCCAGGTATGCGCTTCCATATAAAACGCCTGATGAACCGCCGATCACAGCCATCATAATTTTTCCGATTTCCTTCAGCTCGTCACTGACAGACATTCCCGCCAGTTTTTCACTGTTTTCCACCAGCTTTTCAAATCCCATATTAATATTGGACCAGTGATCCCCATCACCGGTAGCCAGGTCAAGTTCTGTTACATAATCGCCGTTTTCATGAATAAGCGCATATGCTTTTTTTATGTATTCTGCATAATCTGCAGCTGTCATCTCAAATGCCATTTTCTTTCTCCTTTACCATTTTAATGCCGGTGTATCACATGGTGCATCCAGCAGTCTTTTTAATTCATCGTCAAGCTTCATCAGGGTCAGAGAACATCCTGTCATGTCTAATGCAGTAGTATAATTTCCTACCAGTGTCTTGTAAATTTTGATTCCTTTGGAATCCAGAAGCTCTTTTACTTCTTTATTCAGGATATATAATTCCATTAAAGGAGTTCCGCCCAGACCATTTACGAGAACTGCCACTTCACTGTCGGAATAATCATAGTCTGCCAGAATTTTATCCAGTAAAATCTCTGCCACTTCTTTTGCTGTTTTTACTTTTGTCCGCTCTACTCCAGGTTCTCCATGGATACCCATTCCAATCTCGATTTCATCATCTGCAAGAACAAAACCAGGTTTTCCAACTGCCGGAAGAATACATGGAGACATCGCCATTCCCATACTTCTGATATTCTGGATTGCGTGTTCTGCCGCAGCCTTTACTTCAGCAAGAGAAGCGCCCTCCTCTGCTTTTGCACCTGCAATTTTATGTACAAATACAGTACCTGCAATGCCTCTTCTTCCTGTAGAATAAGTGCTGTCCGGAACTGCAACGTCATCTTTGACAACAACCGTTTCCACTTCAATATCATCTGCCTCTGCCAGATCCGCTGCCAGGCCAAAGTTCATAACATCGCCGGAGTAGTTTTTGATTACAAGAAGTACGCCTTTCCCGGCTTCCATTTTTTCAATGGCAGCCCCGATCCTGTCCGGACTTGGAGAAGAAAATACATTTCCTGAAACTGCTGCATCCAGCATACCTTTTCCGACAAAGCCTGCGTGAAGAGGCTCATGTCCCGCTCCGCCGCCTGAAATAACAGCAACCTTATCGCCTTTTTCGTGTCTGGAAATAACCTCCGCGCCCGGTGTATAATCTAATGTTCCCTCATAGGCAGCCTGCATTCCCTGTAACGCTTCTTTTACAACATCTGCCGGATTATTAATAATTTTTTTCATAATCGATTCCTTTCTGTCAGATTATCCCAATCCTAAATATGCTTTTTTAATTTTAGGATCTGAAGCAATTTTCTTTGCTTCTCCACTCATTGTCACTTTTCCGTTTTCCAGAACGTACGCTCTGTCGGAAGCAGACAGCGCCATATTGACGTTCTGTTCGATCAGCAGGATAGTGACGCCCTGTTTGTTAATCTCTCTGATCATGTCAAAGATCATGAGGACAAAATTCGGCGCAAGACCAAGCAAAGGCTCATCCAGAAGGAGCAGCTCCGGACTGGACATTAACGCCCTTCCTACTGCCAGCATCTGCTGCTCTCCTCCTGACAGGGTTCCTGCCTGCTGTCTGTATCTTTCCTTTAATCTGGGGAACAGATCGTACACACGATCATATCCCGCACTGATTGCTCCCTTATCCTTTACAATATAAGCTCCTAACCGAAGATTTTCTTCTACCGTCAGTTCAGGAAAAACTTCCCTTCCTTCAGGAGAAATACTGATTTTCAGTTTCGTCATTGCATAAGAAGGTATATTTGTAATATCTTTGCCCTTAAAGACTACGGTCCCCTTTGCGGCTTTTGCAACCCCTGTAATCGTATTCAGAAGCGTAGTCTTTCCGGCTCCATTACTGCCGATCAGAGAAACAATTTCACCTTCGTCCACTTCCATGTCAATTCCCTTGAGAGCATGAATCGCACCATAATATGTATTCAAATCATTGATCTTCAGCATCATTTTGAACCCCTCCAAGATATGCTTCTATTACTTTCGGATTATTTGCAATTTCTTCAGGAAGTCCCTCTGCAATGGGTTTTCCATGATCGATCACATAAATCCTGTCAGATACGTTCATAACAACGCTCATGTCATGCTCAATCATCAGAATGGTATAACCCTGATTCTTTAACTTATTAATGAATTCCATCAATTCTGCGGATTCCTGAGGATTCATTCCTGCTGCCGGCTCATCCAGAAGGATCAGCTGCGCGCCCGTGGCAATGGCCCTTGTAATCTCCAGCTTTCTCTGCTCACCATAAGGAAGATTGGAGGCATAATCGTCTCTTCTGTAGTCAAGACCGATTGATTTCAGCAGCTGGATTGCCTCTGCTGTCTTTCTGTCCTCTTCCTCTCTGAACTTTTTGGTTCGGAAAACAGACTGGAAGAAATTATACTTTGTCTTAATGTGCGCGCCAATCAATACGTTTTCTATAACTCTCAGGTCTGAAAACAGTCGGATATTCTGGAAGGTTCTGGAAATACCTGCCGCCACAATTTCTTTTGGATCTTTATTATGAATAGGATTTCCATTAAATATGATTTCGCCTTCATCCACCTCATAAACGCCTGTCAGCATATTAAAAACAGTCGTTTTTCCGGCGCCGTTCGGACCTATGATACTGACTACTTCACCTTTTCTTACTGTACAGCTTACATGATCTACCGCTACAATACCGCCAAAGCGTTTTGTGATATTATCTACTTTCAGTAAAACTTCTTTTTCTGCCATTTCTTCACCCCTTTGTTTCATTCAATAAATTCAAAGGTGCGTTTTTGTCCATTTTTTCAACTTGTTCCTTCACATTTTTTGACAGTCGATAAGGCATTGTGGACTTCCATCCCATAATACCCTGCGGTCTGAATCGCATCATTAAGACAAGTATTACACCATACAATACAAATCTGTATTCCATCAAAAATCTTGAGACTTCCGGGAATGCGATCAGAATAGCGGCTCCTACAAACATGCCCCGGATCGTTCCCATTCCGCCTAAAATAACAATACTTAAAATCAATGTAGATACATCAAAGTTAAAAGTATTCGGATCAATATATCCGATAAGGGAAGCATACAGCGCGCCTCCCAGAGCACAGATACATGCAGAAATCACAAATGACAGAATTTTATAGGATGTAATGTTGATTCCCATCATTGTACTTGCCAGCTCATCTGCGCGGATTGCCTGAAATGCCCTTCCTGTCTTTGATTTTACAACCGCAATACAGAACAGCGTTGTAACAAGGACAAGCACCAGCATAAGGTAGTAGAGTCCGTTGTTTGCAATTGTAAGGTCATAGCCAAAAACAGAGGGTCTGGGGATATTTTTTACTCCCAGAGTACCATTGGTAACAGACGCCCAGTTCATGGCGATCATTTTTATAATCTCGCCAAATCCCAATGTAATAATAGATAAATAAGTTCCTGTTACACGCATGGTAGGTAATCCGAGCAGCACTCCTGCCAGACCTGCCACTACCATTCCCAGAATCATGGAAGCAAAGAAATTCATTCCCAGCTTAACGGCACATAATGATGATGTGTATGCTCCTATTGCGACAAATCCTGCATGTCCCAGAGAAACCAGACCTGTATATCCTGTCAGCACATTCAGACCAAGCGCCAGAAGTGTATAAGATCCAATTTTTACAGCAACTGTAACCAGATATTGACTATTCAGCATATATGGAAGCGCTATCAGAAAAACAGCCAGAAGAATCAGCAGGATTTTCTTTTTTCCCTCTACAAAGGTTTCCATCGTATGCACAAAATTCGTTTTCTTTCCTGTCTTACTCATTCTTTACACCTTTGTAATACCTTTCCGTCCAAATAAACCATGCGGTCTTACTATAAGAACAATGATCAGAATAACAAATGCAATAGAATCCCTGTATGTAGAGCCCATAAATGATGCTGCCATACTTTCTGAAACTCCGACGATCAGTCCGCCCAAAAGCGCTCCCGGCAAGCTTCCGATTCCTCCAAGGACGGCTGCTGCAAAAGCTTTTAATCCTGCCATAAATCCCATGTTTGGATATACGATCTGATAGTATCCGCCTACTAATGCTCCGGCAATGGTCGCTGACATTCCTGCCAGGAAGAAGGTAAAGGAAATAACAAAGTTTACGTTGATTCCCATCAGATTTGCTGCCTTTGCATTCTGTTCACTTGCACGCATCGCAAGTCCGATCTTTGTTTTATAAACAATAAATACCAGGACGCCCATCAGGATCAGTGATACTACGCACATCATGATCTGTGTGGAGGAGATCACAACAGAACCGATTTTTACAGAACCAGAATTGAATAACTGCGGGAAGTTTCTCTTTTCTGATCCCAGAAAAACAATCAGAAGATTGGTTATGATATTTGATATGCCAATAGTCGTAATCAAAGATGCTATCGGCATGGAATGTTTCTTTCTGAGAGGTTCCAGAGCCACCTTATCAATTGCAATGCCAAGGAGACCTGTAACAATCATGCTGGCAATAATACCCGGAACGATGCCAAAATTCAGTCCGATGAAAACCATTGCCATTTCAGCGCCAAAAGCATAAATTGCTCCGTGAGAGAAATTGACCAGCCTTAAAATACCGAATACCAACGAATATCCAACTGCAATCAGCGCATATCCCATTCCTAATGCCAAACCATTAAATATTTGCTGTGCTAACATATTCAGTCCTTTCTCAGTCCATTTTTACAAATTTTCCGTCCTTAATTGTTACTTTTACAAATTCTTTGTCAACATCACCGTTTTCATCAAATTTTGTATGTCCGGTTACACCCTCATACTCAATTTCGTACAGAGCGTCTTTTACTTTTTCTGAATCAGTTGTTCCGGCTTTTTCAATTGCTGTTAATAAAAGTCCGACAGAATCATATGCCTGAGATGTCAGAGCAGACGGAGCTGCGCCATATTTTTCTGTAAATGTATCTACATACTCTTTTACTTCAGGATCATCAGATTCAGAGAAGAAGATAACCGGGAAACATACGCCCTCTACTGCTTCTCCGCCTAACTCGATCAGCTGCTGGCTGTAAGCATTGGAAAATCCTACAATTGCCACATCCGGATTGATCTGTTTTGCCTGTTTTGCTACAGGAGCTACCAGATTGTACATTCCACAGCAGATAATCACGTCTGCTCCTGCCTCGTTAAGTTTTGTGATAGCCGGTGTATAATCGTCAGAACCTTCCATTACTTCCTCATGTGCCACAACTGTTGCTCCAAGGCTCTCATCACTTTCAATCATTTCTTTAATAAGCTGAGAAGTATTTGTTCCCCAGTCAGTCATAATAGAAATGATTCCAATATTTTTCTTTCCAAGATCATTAACTGCAATATCCACGCTGGCTTCTGCCTCTTTGGAAATAATAGTATTATTTCTGAAAATATAGTCTCCGATTCCTGCATAATCCGGATGTGAAGAAGACGGGGAAATCTCAATAATTCCGTTTTCCTGATAAATAGGAGCTGCTGTCATACATACGCCAGATGCAAAATGTCCGATTACTCCTGCCGCTTCTTTGTCAGAAACAATCTTCTGCGCGATAGTTGTCGCTTCCTCAGAAGTGTTTTTGTCATCATATGCAATGATTTCAATCTCTTTGTCAAGCACTCCGCCTTTCTCATTCCACTGCTCTGCCATCATGGTAGCCGCATTGTTAAATCCGATTCCGTACTCAGAGTTATCGCCTGTCATAGGTCCGGCAACTGCAATTTTGATCGTATCCTCAGAGCTTGTTTCTTTTTCCTTTAATGCCCTTTCTTCTGTCGCCGTATTTTCTGCTTTCTTTTCTGTTTCCCCACAGCCAGTTAATAACCCACCAAACACGACTGTTCCAGCCAATACAACACTGAAAATTCTTTTTTTCATCCCGTTTCTCCTTTTTATAAATTTTTCTAGGTTACACTTGATTTATCTTTCATCGACCATAATATGGAGAATCACTTCATCTGTCTCTTTCATTCCATCACGAGCCAGTTCCACTACCCCATCTATCGTCTTCTGAAGATTATCTTTTACAATTCCATCTCCGGTCTCAAATACTGTTTTTTCACGTGCCAAAATACTTCCCATAATCGCTGCATCCACGCTAGAAGCAATCTTTGCTGCACAGGAAGCGCTGGCTCCATCGCAAATAATGCCAGATACATTTGCAAGAGTGTTCACAATTGTATCCGAAATCTGCTTTTCATCTCCGCCATAGAGATATGTAATCCCTGCTCCAGCACCAGCTGCTGCGCTTACAGCCCCACAATATGCAGATAAACGCCCAATCCTGTATTTCTGATAAATTGCAATCAAATTGCTCAAAATAAGCGCACGAATCAATTTTTCATGATCTGCCTTTAAATATTCTGCATACTCAATAACTGGAAGTGAAACTGTCATTCCCTGATTTCCGCTTCCCGAATTAACAACCACCGGCAACTCACAGCCACTCATTCTTGCATCAGAACCGGCTGCAGCTTTTGCCTTTGCTCGTACTTTTACATCATCTCCGTAATGAGCTAACAGCATCTTACCAATATTTGCGCCATACTTTTCATTAAGTCCCTTTTGGGAAATTTCTGTATTACATCGGATCTGTTCCTCAATAAGACCTTGTACTTCTTCAACAGAAATCGTATTCGCAAAATCAAGAATATTTTTTACATTTAAACATGTATAATCAATTTCGTCTTTTTCTTCTTGAGGTTTATCTTCAAATAATACCTTTCCATTTTTTGTAATCTTTATAATCCCCAAATGGTTTCGGATAAGCTCTACCTGAACTACGTCCTCTCCCGCATAAACCGTTTCAATAATGTGTAATTTTTCCGTAGTATCCAAACATTTTACTGTACACATTTTCTCATCAAGCAACTTTCTAACTGTCTCTAATTCTTGCTCGGTAACATCTGTAAGAACCTCCAGTTCCTTGTTGGAATGACCTCCAACCGCACCCGTAACAGCAGCCGCTTCAATTCCTTTTAAAGATCCTGTCATTGGAACTACAACGCTTTTTGCATTCTTTATAATATTTCCGCTGCATCCAATCACAATTTTTTCTGGCATTTTTCCAAGAATTTCTCTTGCTTTTGCTGATACATATGCAATGGCAATTGGTTCTGTACATCCCAATGCTTTTACAAGTTCCCCTTTTAAAACACATATCATATTTCGTCGTATTCTCTGTTCCATTTTTCACACCTCTGTCTGCTTCCTTATGTCTAAAATTATATGATAGTATATATCTCTTTTCAACACTTTTATGCATATTGCACTATTTTCAGCGTATTTTACATTAACTAAATATGCAATATACACATATTTTGTTCAATCAGTACACTTTTTCTCATCATATGTTCCATTTTGAAACACGCAATTATTTTCTGGCAATTTATTTTGCATTATCAAATCCACACTAAAAATATATACTTTATTTCTATTACCCGAATTTTTTTCGGTAATCTCTTATATAATATATTTTTCAGATATATAAAAAGGATGTGGAAAAATCCACATCCTTTTTACACAAAATTTTATAATTTACATAATATAATCATCTTCTACGATACTCTCCCGTTCTCCATTTCATACACCACATCCGCCACGTTCATGGTAGATTTCCTGTGTGAAACAAGAACCACTGTCTTTTTATCTGCCTCTTCACGAAGCGATTTCAAAATAATGCCTTCATTCAGTGAATCCAGGTTTGAGGTTGGTTCATCCATAAGGATAAAAGGTGCGTCATGGAGAAAGGCCCTGGCTATTCCTAACCTCTGTTTTTCACCTCCGGAAAGTGTGTCGCCCAGCTCTCCGACCTCTGTATCATAGCCTTTGGGAAGGCTCATAATAAAATCATGAACCGACGCTTTTTTTGCAGCTTCCATAATTTCCTGTCTGGAGGCGCCGGGTTTTCCCACTGCAATATTATTTGCTATGGAATCATGAAATAAATGTGTTTCCTGTGTTACATAGCTTTCCGTATCTCTCAGACTGCATGTGGGAATCCCGCGCACATTGGCTCCGTTTACAGAAACCTCACCTGAATCTGCATCCCAGAACCTCATCAGAAGCTTCAGAAGTGTAGATTTACCACTTCCACTGGCTCCATGTATTCCCACAATTTTACCGGCCGGAATTTTAACAGAATAATCTCTGAGAATTTCTTCTTCCTCATAGGAAAAGGTTACATGGGACGCTTCTGCCCCGGCAAATAGCATCTGCGCAGAACCCTTATGGGAAGTGTTTTCCTGTTCTTTCTTCAATTCGTGAAGGTTCTTTTCTCCCTCATAAATTTCTTCTACCTGAGGTTTTTCTTCCAGAACGGACAGTACCCGTTCTCCGCTTGCCAGCGTCTAATTCAGATTATTGGACAGGTTTGAAAGCGCTATCACCGGACCAAAGGAGCCCATCATGGCTATGGTGCAGATAACCACTCCGTCAAGCTCTGCCGACTGTTTTCCATAAAGATACAACATAAAAAACAACATTCCAAAGGATGCCAGAAGAATCACCAGATTTGTGACAGATCTCTGCCCGCCCTCCATGCGGCTTAGTTTTTTCTGTTTTTTAATCAGCTCCGCAGACTTTTCTTCCATCTGTCTTTCACGATTTTTACCCTGACCATACTGTATTGTCTCATCCAGTCCTCTGAGGGAATCCAGCACATAGCTGCTCAGCTCACCGAATTTCGCGCGGAACTCCATTCCGGTATTTCCCCCTCTTCTCCCGTTCCACAGAGGAATGAAAATACCCACAATCAGATAAGCGCACAGCGCAAAAATCCCCGCTCCCACATGATAGCTTCCTATAAAAAGTACCATCATAAAAGAGGTAAGAACTGCAATGGCTACTGGTGAAATGGTATGAGCATATACCAGACCTTTCCGCCGCTTTTCTGTACACAGTGCAGCTGTTCTCCTGCAAGACAATCCCTCTGTCTTTCATACTGCATTTTTTTACAGTTGTCCCGGCTGTTTTCAATCATTATTTAGTAAGTTTAATCTAACTTCAATATATATACCACAACTAACTGTAAGTTGTCAACAACTTTTATTGTTAACTTCCCAAAAAATTAACTCTCGTTATGTTTAAACACCGTATTATTCATAGTCAAATTCATCTTCATTCCAATCTGGATACTGTTGAATACTTCCTTTTGCTTTAACTATACGAGGGCTGAAATCTTTCTGAACTTCAATAATCTTAGACACTGTAATTGTGAACATCCAATCATCTCCAAAATCATAATGAAGTGTAAATTTCTGCCCTTTACAAAGTCCAACTTCATCCAGAGTAACATCAGCTGAAGGTTCCTCTCCTTCAGGATCTGACTGATATGCATCTTCACTATATATGTGGTTGTCCATGCAAAATTCATATAGATGCTCGTCTATAAAATCAAAGGATTCCAGGATAACCCCGCATAACTGATTTAATGTGCTATTACCGCAAATTTCGATATTTCTGTAAACATCCCGCCCTCTACCGGCAGGATATACCTTCATCAAATACTGATTATTCATCATCCACCTCATTTCCTGACAGGAATCTCATCACTTCCTCAAAAGAACGTTCACTGTTGGTAAATGCCTCCATCAGTTCCTTGCTACGAAGTTCATCTCTTTTTCTCATCAGTTTCTCAAGCTTATCCAGTTCTGCTTCATATCTGTCTTTTGCTTTTGAAACCAGTTCTTTTTGTGCTTCAATCTTTTCTTCTATGGAAATGCTTCTTCTTGCCATGGTTCTTCTTAGCCTTCTTTCTCTATCTTCATCAGGTCTTCATTCATCACTGATGCCTGCGTCCTAATATTCGCCGCTGTCATGTTAAATGCCTTCAGTATTTCTTTCTGTGTAGCTGTAACTGCATAATCCATGCGATATTCACGGTCACTCTGCCGGATCAGTTCTATCTTTTCCAGTTCTCTGATTGCCGCTGGAACAGTCATATAATTTTTCTTTCCGTTCTTTTGCATCTGTTCCTTCAGACAAGTATAAAACCTGCTCCGGATAATCAGTGCCACAAACTCTATAAATATTTTTGCATGTACCGACTCGCTTGTATGTACCCGGAAACTTTTGTTTCCAAGATAGGATTTATCTCCACGGAACAACTTTTCTGATGCATCTCTGCTTTTATATAACTCCAGGGCCTGAGCAGCTGTCATTTTTTCTGAGGTTATAATAACAAAATAGCCACACAGACGTATCTCTTCATTGATTACATCACAAAGCTCGCGTCCATACATGAACTTTTCATCTTTTTTTCCTTTATTATAGTAGATCAGATCAAAGTACTTTGCAAAACCACTGCCTTTGATCTCATATTTTGTGCCTTCATGTTTATGAAGACATTCAGCCATGCGGTCAATCTTTGCTTCGATAGCCTCATGTTCACTGCTTCTCTTTCTGTCATTGTAAAAAATATGGAAATAACGTTCTTTTTCATCAGACGGATAAAGCTGTTTTTTTACAGTAATTCCACTTACTTTATAGTCTCTGATACTGTATCTCCGGTCTTCCTCAAAAGTTCCTTTTACTTCCAAGACAAGACTTTTTACAAGTTCTTTCATACCCTTCATCATAATGACAAACTCATATCCGTATTTGTCCATGTAGTGTATATTTTCTTTACTGAAATATCCTCTATCCAGAATAAAACCAACATTTTTGTAGCCATAACCGCCTGCTTTTTCCAACATGTACTGTAGCTGTGATACATCTACAATGCTTCCCGGATAATCCTCATAGTACAGTGGTTTTGCATTGTTTCTGTCATAGGCAACAGAATAATTAATAACAGGTGCACCGGTATCTTCCTTGGGATGACCATACTCTACAAAATCAATATCCCCTGCCTGGCAGTTTTTGTTTGTTGAATCATAAGATATGTATATCTTTTGGCTATGATCCTGTTTTTCATTCCATTCATCTAAAAATGCACGACTTTGATCTCCTGTAATACTGTTAATGAAGGCAGAAACTTTCGAGTCACTATAGATTTTCATCCTGTCTGTGAATAGCGGATGATTAAATGCATAATCAGGATAATACTGACCCGCATTGTTCTCTGCAATAATTGAATACACAGCCAGATCAAGAAACAAGCCACTATTCTTACCGATTATGTTTCCAATCATTTCATCCAGATGGTACTCTGCAATGATTCTACGCAGTACTAAATATGTACCAATTCTAAGACATCCGCTCCTGTGAGCCCCACCTTTTGTTTCTGGAAGTTCCTCAGACGGAAAAAACTTCAGGAAATTAGTATTCGGATACATCAGATCCGGTTCATCATCTGTACACTTACCAATTGATGTGCTCTTGGGAACCGTATATCCTTTTTCCGAACTGTAATTATGCTCATATGAGTAATAAATGTATGTGGTTCCTTTGATTTTTTTACGAGTTATCCCTGCTGAATCAGATGGTATTTTTACTTTAAAATCGAGATACATGGCACTGCCTTTCGAGAGTTAATTACTTCTCTTTTATTCTACCATATTTACTCGATTTTTCAAGATAAAACGTGCTTTTTTGCCAAATTTAAGGCTTTTTTAGTGCCTTCTCTACTTGTTTTGATGCAAACGAGAGTTAATTATCAAGGAAGTTCACATTTATATTGCTAACCATAACTGAGCAAATACAAAATTTTCACAATGGAATCTGTGATATGCGGATACCAAAAAGCCTTAAACTCTGGCTGTGCATCTCATAAAAACAAAAGAGACATCTCAATTACGAAATGTCTCTTTGTCGCTGCTGTATCAATGATTATCTCAGATATTCTGCCAGTACATAAACTCTGGCTTTTGTCAGTTCCGATCCCTTTAAATTTTCGAGCATAGGCTGCATGCTTCCGCCTGCTGCCTCACGGCCTGCCGCTGCCACAGCTGCCTCCTTTTCTTCAATCCAGGCAATCTCTTCATCTGTAAGCTGCTCCATTGTGTCTGCTGGAAGAATAGCCTTTAGTCTTCCCCAGATAGAATTCAGCTCATCATCCCAGAGCTTATAAAGCTCTCCTGACAAGATATTAATATCCTCCTGAGTCAGAGCACTGTCTATCCTGCCCTGAAGATCTGCTGCCTTTGATTCTGTTTCTGCCAGCTCGGCATCAATATCTGAAGTCTCCTCCGTCACCGGAGCCGAGCCTTCTTTTACTGCGCTGGAAAAGCCCTGCTGGGCAGCCTCATTATAAAGTCCGATAAATGGCAATGAAGTTTCCTGAAGATTTGCCAGATCCAAATATCCAACCCAGCTTCGATATCCTTCGGGAAGCTCCGCTATGGGCGCTCCCTCTATATAAAACAGTATATTCTCTGCGTTATCCAAACCATAAGGTTCGCTGTACATATTTTTTATTCCCTCAATAATTTCCTCTGTACCCGGTTCCTGTTCACACTGAAGATTCTGAAGCTGAGCTGAATAAGTATACTCATTTACCTGAACCGGCTCTGTAAACTGTCCTGAAAAATTACAGACATATCGTGTTCCATTTGGATTTCCCTCTTCTGTGAATCCTATATCTGTGTCATGATAATATCCCTCAAAAGTTCCATCCTCATGGATTGTAAGAACCGTTGACCACGCACCGGCCCCACTGCAAAACAAAAATTCCCTATTTGCCACATCCTCATAGGAAAATCCTCCATCTGCCAGTACTGTATCTGTCTGTGTTACAGATATCAGCCCTGCGGCACAGATAATCGCTGCCAGTCCTGCTGTTTTCTTTCTCATAGTATTTTTCCTCCTGTTTTTCATTTATGATAAATTTTTATTTATTACAAAAATATTTCCGTGTCCCCTTTCATCTCATTCTTCCTGTCCCAAATCAGATGATCCGAAAATATCTGTTCTATTCACACAGACTCTCACTGTAGTTCTGTATTTTTTTGTCTCTGATGCAATTTATCGCTGTACTTTCTGTATTATTTTTTACGAAAGCTATAAATTCACCTTTTTATTGAATCCCTGACTGCTATCCTGATTATATCAGCATTGTCATACTTTTTCTACCGTAAAACCCAACTGATTATACATTCATGTGCCGTTATATAAAAATTACTGCTTACTCCATTCCCGGAAATCTGGTCAGAATCCCTTCCAATTCATCTTCGGCTATGGCATTTTATCCTGTATATCCCGTTTTTTTGCATATATGCCCGAACACCTGGCAGAATAATATCCCGTGGACAATAAATAATATTCTCCTGTTTTTACAGTGGTGTTATACGCCGGGAAATGATACAATAAACCTAATAAAACCAATAAGGAGTCAGGCTATGGATTTTACAAAAGCAGCTCACGTTTTTCAGGAATATTTAAAAGATTATGATCAGAATAACGATAAAGTCCGTCTGAAGATCGTCCATACTTATGGTGTGGTAAAGCAGGCGGAAGAGGTATGCCGCCGGAGAAATCTGGATGAAGAAACTGTATCCCTTGCCAAAATCATTGCTCTTCTCCATGATATCGGACGGTTTGAGCAGTTAAAACAATTTGACAGTTTTGAGCCAACAACCATGGATCATGCCGCCTATGGCGTGCAGATTTTATTTGAGGAAGGAATGATCCGTCGTTTTATGCCGGATGATCGCTGGGATGAAATCATTCGCACTGCCATTGCAAAACACAGTGATTTTGTTCTGGAAGGAGTTTCTGATCCCTGTGCGCTTTTCCATGCCCGGCTTATCCGCGACGCAGATAAACTGGACAACTTCCGGGTAAAGCTTGAAGATGATCTGCTCACCTTTATGGGAATGCCCGGCGAAGAGATTGGAGCCCTTGAAATCTCCCCAAAGGTTTATGAAACAGTATTCCGCAGCAGCACCATTCTGTCCGCTGACCGGATCACAAAAATGGATTACTGGGTATCCTATCTGGTTCATATCTTTGACCTGAACTTTAAGGAAAGCATGGACATTGTTGCGGAAAACAATTATATTGAAAAACTGGTTCACAGAATCCCGTATACCAATCCTGTCACTGCCCGTCAGATGCAGGAAATCCAAAAACATGCGCAGGAATATATAAAAAAATTTAAAGGGGTGTAAACACCCCTTTAAAATTCCTGTCATTCCGATAATACTTTCTGTTTTTATTCTGCTTTCGGATATTTATTACAAAAGAGACAGTATGTCGGCTCGTCTTCCTCAATTTCCGGGAATCTTCCGAAAAGAAATGTCTACTTCTTATACTTCCATTTTCCTGCCAAAACAGATACTCCTACTATCAAAATTGTGTATATAATTGAATCTCCTAAAACTGTAATTCGCAGAGCCATACTCACCGCAAGTAAGCTGCTGTACCCAAAAACTAATTGTCTTGACCTTTTTCTGTAATACCTGCTGTCTGCCTTTAATAGAGAATGTATCGGATTATCTACAGGAGAAAACAAGGCGATCACACAAATGAAGCATATATAAATCACAAGTATACTATCTGGTGAAAATACATTGATCTTTCTTACTAGCATTGCAATATTCACGATTCCTACAGAAATCATACAGCATTTTATTTCTGTATCAGCATGATAACCGCCTGCATACGGGCGCAAAAAATATATTTCTAAAAAGACCAAGATACTAAAACAAAATTCGTGCCACAAAACACCGGATATTGCAATTGCAAAAAAATTTAATAATATCCAAAAAAACTGATTTAAACCATACTGAATAATCTCCTTTTCGTTCTGATTTTCACATATTTGATTTGATATTGTCCTACTCCATTCACTTATCATTCATTTTTCTCCCCCAAAATGTCACGCCTTTAAAAGTTCCTATCCCAATATTCTCCATTAAAAACACTGTTTTTCATAATTTACAGATTACCCCGTCTTCCATTTCATAAACCTCATCGCAAAGAACATCAATATCTTCCCTATTATGACTGGCCAGAATAATCAGTTTATTTTCTTCTTTCATTTTTAACATAAGTTCCCGGATCTCTCTCACTCCATTTTTATCCAAGCCATTCATAGGTTCATCCAGAATCAAAATCCCCGGATCTTCCATAATGGCTTGCGCAAGGGCAAGTCTCTGGCGCATGCCCAGTGAATATTTTCCAACAGGACGCTTCAATGTGGGATCCAAACCAACTTTTCTGAGAACAGAATAAAGATATTCTTTATTCTTTTTGTTGCGCAAAGTATAAAGAAATTCCAGATTATGATATCCACTCCATGTCCGCAAAAAAGCCGGTTCCTCAATAATAATCCCCGCATCGGTCAGCATATCCTTATCTTTCCCCATAACCTTACCATTGACAGTTATGGTTCCTTCATCGCAGGAAAGAAAACCACAAATAGATTTAAACAAAACAGTCTTTCCAGAACCATTATGTCCAACAAGTCCATAAATTTTGCCACTCTGACAGGAAAGAGAAACATCCCTCAAAACTTTGTTATCTTTAAAACTTTTACTTACATGAGATACTTCGATCGCATAATTCTGTCTGTCCATATATTTTCCTCTGTACAAGTTATAATAATAAAAATTCAGTCTTCTTTGCTAAATAAAAACTCCACATTATTTACACGCCATATTATCAATATGCTGAATATTAAAATCCCAATACATAATGCGCATACAATATAAGTCAGTGAAGGTCGTGTATAATAATTATACATTTTTGTCCCTATATTAGTTGTTTGTATCCAGCTGACCGGAGCAAATGCAGATATCTTTTGAATCATTGCAGGATTTGCATTATGAACAAGATAAACCATACTGATCATTGCTACCGCCGCTGCTATTGCCCAGTAGCGATTCAATATTAAACAAATTGCGAACATAAAAACACCTGTAAATGCAATTACGAAAGTACCAATAAACAATGTCAAAATAGTCAGTTCCTGTGGTGAATACTTTTGTATAGCGGAATATGGCACTTCAAATAAAAACCCATAATGTGCAGATGCATTTGTCAAAGCAGCGGTATGCAACAGTTTTCCCCATTCCAGTTTCCATTCACAATGTCTGATGATCCACAGTATACTGACAGATAAATGAAAAAACATCAAAAATAATGACTGAAAAATAATTGATACAATCTGCCCGATTGCCCATCTTTTTCTCCCTATACGCACTATTTGATACATGTAATAATGTTGCATAAAAGGTATGTCTGAAAACATGTATACTACCCCTAGCATAAATAAAAAAATAAAATATATATTAGAAAACAGAAATGGCAACAGCCATGGTGTTGATGGATATTTCACGTCCTGCGAAAATTTAATCACTGGCTGAACATAAATATAAAGGATATAAGTTTCTAAAATCAAAAGTGTATACATTCTGCTCTGCCGGAGTTTCTGTAAAAAAATTTGAATTGAATAATGTAGTTGTTTCATGCTTTTATATCCTTTTCTTTAATCTGATATAACTTATTCCACATAGAGCCATAGTCGTACAAAGACTCAGCCCCAGCGCCCACAGAAACATTTTTCTATCGTCTCCAAACATTTGATACCTAGCATCAAAAACGCTTTGAATACTCCACATACTGTTTTTTTCTGTAAGTTTTGCAGAAAACTCAGTAATTGCCTGGTAACAAAATACAGGAACGGACAGAACCAGTAAACGATTGGTTATGTATAAAGAAGCAAATGCTGCTGCTTGTGAAAGGCTTCCTGCCAGCATCCCCCATTGTAATCCGTACGAGACAAGCCATAATACATATCTCTTTTCTTTAATCAGCCAGACATATCCCCCTGATGCTGCCAACTCTTTACAAATCTGAACGTCCGCCCATGGCATATGCAAAGAACAAAGAATGCCAAACACTCCACATCCTTCTGCCATAACCACTACTGAGGACAAAAATATTGTTGCTGCTTTAGAAATTACATAATGTTTCAATCCACCGCGTATTACAGAATAACGAATATACCCGTTTTCCAATTCATCACTATAAACTGTTCCATAGGAAAACGCACAAAATACAAACGCAAGTAAGAATCCTACCCCATATGTCCCATATAAAAAATTAGAAATAACTGTTGTCTGTATATTTCCACTGATTGAAAAAAATAATGCAACAGTTACCCCTATTATCCCCATGTAGGTTTCTTTCTTTATAAATACTCTTCCTATATCTGTTAAAAAATATCCTCTGCCTCGGTTTGATTTTATCAAACAACCACTTCCTCTCCTGTCTGCGCATCCAGAAATGTATATAGTGTGGTTTCGTACTCATTTTCTGTTTCACTATCTATACCTTTTTCGTGAATTTCAAATAACCATACCGGACGTAATTCATAATCTTCCACACCTACTGCGACAGGCATATAATATAACTTCGCACGGTTTACATAATAAGATGCAGATGTCAGTAGATTCCCATATTTATCCGATATCTTTTCTGCTAATTTATCAAATTCCAGCAAACTCACTTTTTCCCCCGATTCAGTAATACTATATACCTTATTTACATATAATCCCTCCACTCCTCTGGAAGAATACACCGCCTGAACAGGTCTGTTTGTAACTCCATCATCTGGAAACGTCTGATTTCCATAATAAATTGGCAGCCCTTCATATACCTGTTCTGCAAAAAAATAATAACAGTCGTCTTCTTTATTCCATTCCCGTGGTTCACTTATAGAATTATCGCCTGCCTTGTCTGCTATAATTTCCTGTTGCTGCATAGTCTCTGCATCCAGGGCATAATATTCATAATTTGTTTCTCCTAATTCATACCCGCATCTATTGATCATATCAACAATGTACTGAAAAGCATCCTCCGAACTGATATAACTAAAATTATTTTCTTGACTATAATTGTCTGCGTTAAAAACGTCTGTTTTTTCAACACGAAATACATTCAAAATATCATCAAAAAACGGAGTTGTATAAGTTAGTATCGTATCCAGGTTCAAGGTACTTCCATCTTCAAGCGTATAATAACTGATATCTACTGTTTTCCCTTTCCACTCAATACTTGATATATCTTGATCAACTATTGCAATATCAGCAGCAATTTCCGATATAGCCTGTTCAGATTTTGGATACTGCAATTTGGCAGTTCCTGTTTTTATTTTTGAAAAATCAAGTTTCTCTGGGACTTCAATATTTGTTTCAAATGTCACACCATTCTGTTTATTTATATATTTTTCTGGAAAAATATTCTCAGATGCCATAACCATATTTTGTGATATTAATGGCATAAACAAACACACATAAAGAACAGCCATAAAAATTTTTTTATAATTCATTGCACAACCTCCCTTGTTAAAAAAAGGAGGATATATTCCTCCCTATATAGTCAAGTCTTTTTCCTTTAAAATCAAGGTTTTTTTAATGTTTCATCAATAAATATCTCAGAAGAAAGAGCCATAGGAATGGACATTTCTCTGTATCTGGTACGAAAGTAGTGGATTTTGGGTACACGAAGTAAAACGTCTTCTTTTTTCATTCTACATGGCCTTGTGTATACCCATCCATCTACGGCAGCGAACCTCCCATGTCTACCAGGATCATCAGTCTATCGCTGAGTCCTAACTTCTCTCGTCCCGCCTGTCCATAACCAGGGTGTCAGCTTAGCTCCTTTACAGGGTCATGCCCTCTGGAAAATATTCCTGCCGACTACTGGCTCATTCTTTGTTTTTTGTATTACTGACTTCTTTTCCGTAACAGCACCTTTCAGTGGACGTTTTCCTGTTACATTATGTTTGTTACTTCCAGCTATCATGGCTGGTCCCAGCCTTCCAACTCTTCCTCTCAAAGGCTCAGACCGGCCATGATACACTGTCTTACTTCTTTTTATGCTGCTGACTGCATTCCTGGTCTTACAATGTCTCTTAACATCTTCTGACCGTCATAATCTATGCCTTTTGTCAGTATCGTATAAAATATCCGGATCAGTTTACATGACACCGCTATCACCGACTGCATCTTCTTTAGTGGGTTTTTCTCCCTCGTCCTGTAATAATGATGGATCTCTTTGAATTCTTTGTTTTTCCCGATCACAGATATCGCTGCTTCATACAATGCATATCTCAATCGCTTTCTTCCCCTGTGGCTGATCCTGCTTTCCCCGTTATGTTTTCCGGAGCTGTCTGCAACAATGGCATATCCCGCCAGCTTCTGCACCTGTTTCGGATTATCAAAACGTTCAATATCTCCAACTTCGGCAATAAAACAGCTTACCGTTTTTATTCCGATCCCACAGATTCCCATCAATTTATCTATATATGGGATCTCAGAAAGTAATTCCTCTATCTCTTCCATAAGTTCATCCATACGGCTCTTATAGATCTCATAGTCATTTAACAGGTTTCGGATCTCTTTCCTTGCGCTTCTCGGTGCTTCCGTATTTCCGATGCTGTGCTCCGCTGCTGTTACCAGGGTCTTTGCCCTCTTTATCCCAGCGCCTTTCAGCCTTGCATCCCTCCATATCTTATTGACACCGTCCACTCCAAGTCCTTTGATATCACAAGGCAAGGGTGCCTGTTTTATCACCATCAGTCCGCTTACCGCATCCGGATTCCTGTAAACGTCTTTTATCTCTGGAAAATAGATGCTGAACCAGCGGGCGATCCTGTTTTTGATCCTTGTGATCTCTTCCTGTGTCTGGATGCGGAGGTTAGACAGATTTCTGATCTCCGCATAGATCCCGGTTGGAATATATGGATAAGAGAATCTTCCTTCATTTACCAGACCTGCAATTGTTTTTGGATCTTTACGGTCATTCTTATTCGGATTATTGTCATCCAGTTCTTTGGATTTCTTGACATGATGCGGATTTACATGTACCGGCCTCATTCCCTGTCCCTGCAGGTACGCTCCAAGGTTTAGCCAGTAGTGGCCGGTTGGTTCCATTCCCGGAATCACCTTTTCCATTTCGTGTTTCTCTGCTATATCATCCATCCATGCTTTGAATGAAGCAAATCCATCTTCATCGTTACTGAAAGCAAACGGCTTTTTTGAGTACTCATAATTGCGCCAGCTAAAAGCCCTTGCATAATGGGTTTCACTTCCCACATCAATACCAACGATCAAAGTTTTTTCCGTAATAGATGCAATTTTTGCGTTTTGTGTGTTATAATTCATTTCAAGTACCTCACTGTTTAATAAGATTTTTACTAACCCTGCAAAGTCAGTAATCTTATTTTACTCTGAGGTATTTTTTTATCAACCTTCTTTCTGGGAATTCCTTATATTTGAATTATACAAGAAGCTCCTTTTTCTGCCATTGAACGGATTACGGACAATAATATCCTTTTACAGTCACACGCTTACTCTGAGCCTCTGATTTCATATAATAATATTCTCCTCCAGGAGCTGTCATATTATATTGAGCACTCTGACGTATTCCTGCTGTAGTACTTACCAAAAACTTTTGTCCCGAATAAATATACTCTTTGTCCAAATTATACGATCTTACATAAATCCCTGCTTTATCAGCACTAAATTCCTGGCCTCTAAAATAGGCAAATGTATCTCCATCATCTGTTTTCCTCTCTCTCTTTGACAATGGATCCTGAGACCCGGTTCCACCAACCGTAACGGTAAACGGTATTGTTCCTGCATGAACTGTGGAACTACTACAAATCAACGTTGTAGCTAAAACCGCTGCACATAATAACTTTTTCATCATTCGTCCTTGCCCCTTTCATTCATTTTATTTAATTGTTTTACTGTCTGTGGAAGTTCAGGCTGATATCCCAAGAAAGGACAGGTTGTATTGGCATCTCTTACGGCTATCCTCTTTGCTATGTACCTCAATACCTTGTTCCCATTTGTAGAAGTTCTCTTATCCATTGGCTTACACCTCCCTTTAAAGTGATTGAATTGTAACATACAATTATTGACTTTTTACATGATTGTCAAAATTCGCCCATGTTTTTGTCAAAATCAGCCTCTACTTTTTATATACAAAAAAAGAGACTCATCATAAGTCTCTTAGTTTTTGATCTGCGACATATACAAAAGAACCTGAACGCAAAATCTATCAGATGTATAATCTGTTTTAATTTCTCCTCCATTGGCAAGAACCACTTTTTTTACATTTTCTAATCCGATACCATGTATTGCAAGTTCTGTCTGAGTTGTCTGCAGTCCATTTTTCTTTTCAAGGATTTTTCCTGAATAGCTGTTTTCTATAAAGATTAATAACACCTCCTGTTTTATTTGCATTTTTATGGTCAACAACTTTTCCTCCGACTTACTGGCTTCTCTTACTGCATTGTCTACTAGGTTTCCCAAAATAACACAAATATTAAAATTATTGAAATATAGATCTTCCGGAATATTTATCTGAACATCTACCTGATTCAGCGTACTGTTTGCTTTCTGTAGCATGTAATTCAATACTCCGTCCATTTCCCGGTTTCCTGTAGTTGAATATTCTTTTGGATTTAGCATAAATTCCTTCATACTGCTTAAATATTTTATCATGTCGTTATTATTATTTTTTTTAGCCATTGCAGATAATTCAATGATATGATGTTTGATATCATGTCTCAATGCTTTCACCCGCTCTTCTGATTCTCTGGCTACATCTAACTGATAAGAATAAACTTCCAGCATCTGTTTAAATACCTGCTCATTCATACGTGCAGAATAAAATTTAAGCAATGAATGATACAGATAAAAAATGAGAATATTAATAAAAAGAAGTGCCAGTGCTGCAAAAATAACAATTCCTTTTATTTCATGTACAGTAATAACCAGATAATATATGTATACAGTACTGATAACAGGAACCATTAAAAGCGCAATCATATTTAATGTCGGTAATGTAATTTCTTGTTCTGATTTTGTTGTCCTCTGGATAATAATCGCAATCAATAATAGGATAAAGCTTGTGATACATTCATACACCTGATTTACCGGCTGTCCTGGCATGTATTTTGTCAAAGATAAAATGACAATACTGTCAACCAAAGCATTAATCACGTATATGACAAATACAGCCAGACATTTTTTTGTTTTCTTTATACGGTATGGTAAAAAGATTAAAAAAAGGCTTGCTATGTTTGACAGGATATTCATAGCCGGAGAGAAAAAAATCAAGCTTATCACACTTGTCCATGCCCAGCCTATAATGTATAAAATAAAAACATGATTCCACTTGCTCTCCTCTTTTTGCACAAAAATACCAACAAAATATTTCAACGCGTAAAAACGCAGTGCATTTGCCAGCAACGCTATAATACTATTAAATATTTTCAAACTCATCAGCAGCACTCTTCAAAATCTTTCTCCGCACATCTGCACGATTGATTTTACTTATATTTAGTATGTCTCCATTCAACATTTTTACCCACTCATATGTAAATTCCTTTACATAACTTTTATTCACTAAATACGATTTATGTATTCTCAAAAAAAGATTTTCCGGGATTTTTTCTTCTATTTCATTCAATTTCCCATAAAATGTTCTGACCTCTTTTTTCATTACAATATTAATTTTTCTTCCAGCACTTTGAAAATACAAAATATCTTTATACAAAATACGATATGTGCTGTTTTGAACTTGAAACTTAAATCCTGCACTGTTTTTTCCCGATATACGATAGATGTTGTCCAAAACATGGTATATCTTCATCTGTTCTATGGGCTTTACCAAAAAATCAAATGGACGATTTTGAAAAAGCTGTAATGCATAATTCTCTTTTGAAGATATATATACCAAAAATATATTCTCTTCTTCAAGAACCTCTCTTATATATTTACCAACCATAACTCCATCTTTCCCTGGCAACTCTATATCCAGAAAAAGAATATTTATTTTCTCTCTTTTCAAATAATCCAGCAAAATATCCCCTGAATAAAAAACTTCTGTCACAAGGGGAACTCTTTTCTCTTTCGCATATTTTAATATGATCTCTTCCAGCTCGGAACATGTACTTTTTTCATCATCACAGATTATAGCCTTCACTATTTTCCCTTCCTTTTTTCAGTTATATGGAAGTATATTTCGCAGTCTCTTCCACATTATCTTTATAAATATTATAACCTCTCCTTTTTGTTGAATTCGTATCTGTCCTCCTGATTATATCAATATTGTCATGCTTTTTCTACCGTGAAGTCAATCTGATGGTACATTCATATGCCAACATCCTGTCTGTAAAATTACTGTTTATTTTTTCCACACTTATAGTGTGGTAAAATCATTCGTACTGTCATTGCCAGACACAGCGATTTTGTTATTGAAAAACTGGTTCACAGAATCCCGTATGCCAATCCTGTCACTTCCCGTCAGATGCAGGAAATCCAAAAGCATGCGCAGGAATATATAAAAAAATTTAAAGGGGTGTAAACACCCCTTTAAGTTTCTCTTTGTATTCTGTTTTACCGGATATCCCACACACTTCTGAGCTTCAGGCCTTCCGGTTTTCCACGAAGGATCTCTACTGTTCTGCTGTCTCCGTTCAGATCAAAGTAATTATCTGACAGTACCAGATCCTCCTGTTCATTGAGGATTTCCACACTTTTTGCATATACCGGCGAGGATACCGTAATCTGATTTCCCTCCACCTTGCAGCTAAGCTCCGGATTTTCATACCGGAAATATTTCGGATAGGAAAAAATCACAGTTCCTTCTGAAATACACTTTCCATTTTCCCAGGCTTCAAAGCTTACATACTGAGTAAATACATCAATTTCCGGCAGTTCCTCTTTAGGAAGCCATACACTTTCCTGAGCCGGAACCTGAATCATTGCCTGCTCTTCTCTGAGAATCTCCGCCGCCGCATTTCTCACATACCACTTCACCAGAATTTCTTTATCTCCTAAGGTTTCATTGGTGACATTCAGATGAATGGACTTTTCAAACTGAAAATGCTGACGGTTCATATTAGCCTCCTGGGTCAGCCAGCTCTCTTCCTGACAGGAGATCATTACCGGTGCAAAAAATCTTTTTGCGTAATAATGAAGCGCCTTCCAGCGGCCGGTGTAGTCAATGGAGGACCAGGAAATTACAGGCCAGCAGTCATTCAGCTGCCAGTATACTGCTCCCATACATCTTCCTCTGTTTCTTCTGAAATGCTCCACTCCATAACGGATAGCGTCTGCCTGAAGAAGCTGGGAAGCATAGATCACCGTATCGAAATCTCCGGGATACCGGTAGGTCTGCTGCATGTAATTCATGATCTTTCCGTTTGCGCCGTAATTCCTCTGATGCTTTTCCATAATATAGGAAAACAGATTCCAGTCATCCGGATCATCGGTAAAGGTCTCAATAGTCTTTTTGGAAGGAAGAGCCTGAAAACCAAACTCGGATGCATATCGGAAAAAGTGTTTTCTGTACTCAGAAAAGGGACGGTTTCCATGCCATACCTTCCAGTAATGGACGTCTCCTCTGTCCGGATCATTTGGATTATCAAAGGAACCTCCGGAGGACGGGCTTGCCGGCCAGTAAAAGGTTTCCGGATCATATTCTCCTAAAACCTCGGGAATGATCCTTTCGTACATAAAAAGATAATCCCGCACCTCTGAAGCCTTTGTAACCCAGCACCGTTCATCCACAAACATTTCCATCTCATTATTTCCGCACCACAGACCAAGAGATGCATGATGACGAAGCCTTTTTATATTATCTGCAAATTCTTTTCGGATATTTGCTTCAAATTCCGGTGTCAGCTCATATACGGAGCAGGCAAACATAAAGTCCTGCCATACTACCAGGCCCAGCTCATCACAAATATCAAAAAACCAGTCGTCCGGATAAAAGCCTCCGCCCCATACGCGGATCACGTTAAAATTGGCAAGCCTGCAGTCTTCCAGAAGTCTTCTGGTCTTTTCTTCACATCTTCTTCCCAGAAGATGCTCCTCCGGAATATAATCGGCTCCCATTGCAAAAAAGGCTTTTCCATTTACTTCATGGGCAAAGCTTTCCCCATACTGATCTTTTTTGCGCTGCATGGTCATAGTCCGAAGACCGATCCGCTTTTTCCAGGTGTTTTCCACATTTCCTTCATACAAAAGCTGCGCCTCTACCTGGTACAGCGGCTGATCTCCAAGTCCGTTAGGCCACCAGAGCTCAGGATCTTCAATAACCAGCTGCCCCTCTCCCTCTGCTGAAAGAGCTGTTTCATATTTCTGTCCGTCAGGAGCTGTTACCAGAACCCTCCACTGGTATTCTCCCGGCGTTTCTCTGATACAGTCTCCTTTAAACTTCAGAGTACATTTATTTTCCTCATGCTGCTGTCTGATATAAACACTGTCAATCCTTCCATGAGAAACGCTGCACAGAAAAACCGGACGGAAAATTCCGGCATCCGGAAGATGCGCTCCCCAGTCCCAACCAAACATGTAATGGGCCTTTCGAAGATGCATGAACCCTTCATATGTATCGTCATTTCCGATATTTCCATATTTTTTGTAGGCCTCTGCAATAAATTTCAAAGGAGAATGAAATACTACCTTCAGGGTATTTTCCCCGGACAAAAGAATGTCCTTTACAGAATATTCCCATATGCGGTGCATGCTTTCCGCATTTCCAAGATGCACATTATTCAGATAAATGTCCGCAACGGTATCCAGTCCCTCAAATCTCAGAAATACGCTGGAAAGCTCTGATGTTTCCTCTCCCTGAAAAGTACACTGATATTCATAATCCTTTTCCATAAGGCTGCAGATGGCATCCTCATTATCCTTCCAGTAAGGATTTTCCATGTTCCCGTTTCTCAGAAGATCTGTATACACGGTACCGGGAACTATGGCCTCCTGCCACTGTAAGTCTTCCACACAGCGCATGGTCCAGTTCTGGTTTAATTCTCTTGCTTTCATAATGCCCTCTGGTTCTTTTTATTTTGCTTTCGGATATTCGTTGCAAAGAAGACGATATGCGGGCTCATCCTCTTCAATTTCCGGAAATCTTCCGATAGGCTCATAGAAACGATTGTCGTTTTCATCATCATTGCACATGGAAACCTCTCCGAGAAGCACTGCTCCTGTTCCTTCTTCCACATGGAAATCATGATACATATAAGGATAAACTGTAATGCTCTCTCCCGGTGTCAGACGGATCTGTGTTCCTGCCTTTACTGTAAATTCTCTTCCGTCACAGTTTACTGTAACATCTGTGTCCGCAAACTGTCCGTCCTCTGTTGAATTGTAAACAGTGATCAGAACATTTCCGCCTCCACGGTTAATGATATCCTCCATTTTATTCCAGTGGAAATGCATAGGAGCCATCTGTCCTTCGTTTACCATAAGAAGCTTTTCTGCATAAGTCTTTGTATACTTATCCATTTTAAGGTTTCCGTTTCTTAAAGTAATCAGTGCAAATCCTACCTCATCGAATTTTCCAAGGCCATAATCTGTAATATCCCAGCCCAGCATATTGTCTCTGATCTCATCATATTCATGACTTTTTTCATTCCAGTCCTCCGGTGTCCATTTACAAAAAGGAGGAAGCTGAAATCCGTGATCGTTTATCAGCTTTTCCATGTCTTTGATTACTGCATTAATCTTACTTCTTTTCATGTCCTCTTACTCCTCTTTTCCTGCCAGGGCCTGCGCCTCTTCTTCTGTACGTACAAGCTCTTCTCCCTCAAGAATTGTGATCACAAGCCTGTTTTTTTCTCTGGCAAATGGTTTGATTGTGTGAAGATTGCCGTTTTCTTCATGATACGCTCTTCCGTATACGCTGGAATTTGCAGGCTCCAGACCTACCACATAGTCCCCGGACGCCAGGGATTTCCATTCCATAAAATACGGAAGATTTTTTCTGTTAAAATCCAGATGGATTCCAAATACATCAGCGCATTAAACCAGTCGTTCCAGTAACCAAGTGTCAGGAAAAGTCCGATGGTTGCAAGTCCCGGCATAGCCATTGGAATTACGATCCTGAAAAACAGCTTCCATTCAGAGGCTCCGTCAATCTTGGCCGATTCCACTACAGAATCGGGAATACTGGTCTTAAAGAATGTTCTTAATACAATTACATTAAAAGAGTTCATACACAAGGGCAGGATCAGAGCCCATATTGTATTCTTCAGCATAAGTACCTTAGTCATAACAAGATAGTTTGCGATCATACCGCCGGAAAACAGCATGGGAACTGTGATCACCTTTGTAAAGAAGGAACGGAATGCATACGTTTTTAAGAGAAGAGCATATGCATAGGTTCCTGTAAGCAGAAGTCCGATCAGAGTACCCACTACAGTTACCAGAATAGTAACTCCGTAGCTTCTCAGGATGTTCTCTCCTGCACTGACAATATATTCATAAGCATACAGGCTCCATTTTTCCGGTATAAACCGATAGCCGTTCATGGCCAGAGCCTCCTCGTCCGTAAACGAAATGATAATAACAAAAATAAACGGTATCACACTCAAAAGAGATAAGATAGTAAGAATCACATTAAACAATACATTTGTAGATTTTTTTATCTTATTGTACTCGCTCTGCTGGTCTTCCATATTTCTGAGCAGCTTCTCCTGTTTGCGCTCCATCCAGTACTGTTTCAGTTTTGAAACCGACATACCTGCTTATCTCCTTTCCTAGAATAATGCATTTTCGCTGTCCACCTTGGACACGATCTTATTTGCTATCATGATCAGCACAAAGCCTACGGTCGACTGGAACAGCGCCGCTGCCGAACTCATACCGATCTCTCCGTTTGTCTGCAATGCCCGGAATATGTAGGTATCCAGAACGTTTGTCACCGGGTAAAGAGGACCTGAGTTCATAGGAAGCTGATAGAACAGTCCGAAGTCTGCTTTAAAAATACCTCCCACTGCCATGATCAGCAGAATTGTAATAACAGGTTTCAGAAGCGGAATAGTAATGTATTTGATCTGCTGCCACTTGCTTGCTCCATCCAGCACAGCCGCTTCATAATACGTTTCTGTCATTGCTTCTTCTGCCTCAGCTGCAACCTCTTCTCCGATCTTTCTTACTTTCTCGTAATCTCTTCTGGAATCCTCATATACCTCATGGATAGAAGAGCCCGGAATAATATCGTGGAACTGGTTTGTAAGAATCATCTTCCAGCCTTCTGTCAGTTTTTCCTGCTGCGCCTCACCCAGGTTTCCTTCAGATACAAATCCATTCGAGGAGGCACAAAGATCACATCAGGACAAGCCTGCCTGCTGATCAAAAGCGGAATGTATATCCGGAAAAAACCTGTCTACATCACGAACAGAACGCAAAGTATTTACAGAACCTGCGTCTGCCGATACCGGCCTCTTTCTTGACTCTGATCAGTATGAAGAATTTGAAGTCGGTGATGATGTCCCCGCAGCCGCAGACTTCGGCATCCACGTTTCCGGCGTCAGTATGGAACCGGTCTATGTGAATAAACAGATCGTATGGGTTCATCGTAACCGCCAAATAATGATGCGGCCAGATATAAAATTACCCCAGCCCTTTGCGAGTTGGAGTAATTCACTATAATTCACATGCGATTTTTGATAGATTGGAGTTTTTGGCTCCAGGGTGCAAGCTCTGCGAGCTGATCATCGGTCATTTCTTTCGTTGGCCGATGGTCCAGCAGAAATTTCAGATATCCGTAAACATTCAGGTCATGCGCCTTTGCCATCTCAACCATTGTATAAACTACAGCACTGGCATTGGCTCCAGAGACAGAATCACTGAACAGCCAGTTCTTCCGACCGACTGCAAATGGACGGATCGCGTTCTCGCTGAGATTGTTTGTGAAGCTGCAGCGACCATCCTCCAGATAGGTCTCCGCTGTTTCCCGCCGGTTAAGGACATAATTCACCGCTTTATCCATGCGGGTATTCCGGACTGGCTTTTGATGTTCAAGCCACAACCAAAAAGCCTCCAGAACAGGTTTTTCCTTCTCGAGACGCAGCTGCTTACGCTTTTCATAATCACCGGGATATTTTTTGTTAATGGAATCCTCTATGGCAAACAGGCGGTTACAGTACTGGACTCCCTGCACTGCAGGCTGGCTGTAATCATACTGTTTCCCTTTGGGAACGGCGTCGATAAAGTACCGGCGGATGTGCGCCCAGCAGGAACATCGTTTGATATCCGACAGGCTGTTGTAACCCTGATAACCATCCGTTTCCAGATACCCGTGATAGCCTTCCAGGAACTCCTTTGCATGGCTGCCGCTCCTGGTTGGAGAATAACCATATAAGATAATGGCCGGGAGGCCGTCTTCGCCGCTGCGGAACAGCCACATGAAGGATTGTGTCTGTGCCCGGCGTCCTTCTTCTTTCAGTACCTGGACTCTGGTCTCATCTGCCATTGCAAAGCTGCGCTTCAGCAGTTCCCGGTGGAAGTAATCATACATTGGCTGTAAGTAATTCCTGGAGCAATAGATAATCCAGTTTGCAAGTGTCGTCCTGCTGATCTGGGCACCATACTGTTTCCAGTCTTTCTCCTGACGGTAAAGGGGAAGTCCATTGGCGTACTTCTGATACATCGTCCATGCAACGGTGGATGCGGTCGCTGGGCCTTTTCCTACCAGGGCCTGCGGAACCTGAGACTTTACGATCACAGGTTTTTCCGTGTCTCCCAATCCTTCCTTACAAGACGGACATCCATAACTCTGGCTGTAGTATTCGATCACTTTGCATGTGGCCGGGATGAATTCCAGCTCACGGCGGACATACTCTTCGCCGATCAGAACCATCTGCGTACCGCAGACCGGGCAGACCTGATCTTCTTCTGGAAGAGGGATGACTACTTTTTCAACCTTCAGGCCTTTAAAAAGATCCTCATGGGTTGCTTTCTTCTTGCGGGTATGCTCCCGGATCACGGTCTCTTCTTCCAACAGGGAAAGATCCTGTTCCACTTCCGCTTCATCAAAAAGGTGCTGCTGTCCTGGAATGTCATCGGTTCTTCTTTCGCTGGAGGAACCGAAAAGCTTTTTGGTAAGATAGTCCACCTGTTCCTGAAGGGCTTTTTCGTGGCTGGTTTTTTCGTCAATAACAAGACGGAGAGATCTGATCAGTTCCGTCTGCTCAGAGATCATTGTTTTCAGTTGTGTTATGGTGTCCTTCAGCTCTAAGAGCTGGATGTCTTTTGCACTGGAAGCCATCGTTCTCTCCTTGGATTTGATACCTTTATTATACCAGAAATACAGTTATTCCTAAAGGAAAATAAGGGCTGAAAAACGCTGAATTTATAAGGAAATCAGCCATTTTTCTGTGCAGGATTTTTACCGGAATCCAGATGTTTTTTACTCTGCTTTGAGTGCTTTGGGCTGGTCGATATCAATTCCTGACATCAGCCAGTCAAACTCCCGCCAGGAAAGATTCCGGACTTCTGACTGCTTCCTGGGCCATTGATATCCACCCCGGACAGATAACCGTTTATAGATCAGGACAAAGCCATCCGGTTCACGGAACAGAGCTTTGATCCTGTCCCGTCTTCTTCCACAGAACAGGAAGAGCGCACTGGATGTCGGATCCATCTTAAGCTGGTCTTCGATAATGGCACAGAGACCATCGATGGATTTGCGCATGTCCGTATAGCCGCAGACAATGTAGATCTTTTCAAGGCCGGAGATATCACCTAACATGAGGTCTCCCGGATCAGGCGGAATGTCTTGGTGAGCAGGACAGGATCGGCATCATTGCTGATGCGGATTGTCACATCATTCATGGACACTTCAATCGTATGTGAATTGTCAAGGTTCGTTTGGTGCATCTGCGATACTGTATGCTGTTCCGGAAGGTGATCCGAAACAATATCAATGGGAACCACGTCCTGCTTTGAACGCGGGATCTCACAATGACCATAATTCGGTGCTGGGATCTGATCCGCTGCTGCTTTCCTGCAGCGGCTGACCCAGTTATAAAAAGTGCTTACTGCGATGTCGTTTTCACGGCACCAGTCAGCATCTGTCATGCCGCTTTGGCGGCATTCATTGATAAGCCTGATCTGTTCCGCCATCGGAACACGGGCTTTGCGTGTAGCTGTCATAACCTATCCTCCGTAATTGTAGTGAAATAGTCTAACTATCTTTCATTTACAATTATAGAGGAATCCA
>QFCE01000086.1_pt1 | contig 141908 bp, 138 predicted proteins | sample 5346091 | NCBI WGS metagenome assembly QFCE01 (sample SAMN09062252, study PRJNA434731) | Human gut metagenome, whole genome shotgun sequencing project. | isolation source: stool timepoint A chromium assembly | host: Homo sapiens | collected 2015
TGTTTAGTTTTGAAGGTGCTAGCATTGCTAGAGCAGTGCCGATGTGGCTCAATTGGCAGAGCAGCTGACTTGTAATCAGCAGGTTAACGGTTCGAGTCCGTTCATCGGCTTATACTTATATATGGTTGGGTTCCCGAGTGGCCAAAGGGGGCAGACTGTAAATCTGTTGCGATAGCTTCGAAGGTCCGAATCCTTCCCCAACCATCTTTTATATTGACGCGGAGTAGAGCAGTCCGGTAGCTCGTCGGGCTCATAACCCGGAGGTCGTAGGTTCAAATCCTGCCTCCGCAATTAGTTTAAAGGTACACAATTTATTGTGTACCTTTTTTCGTTTAACAAATCAATTTAATTTAGACTTTTTTGTTTTTTCGCTTATTTTAATATTTATATTTTACATCAATATCCTAAAATAAACAGATGAATTATTTGTAATATAGTTAAAAAAATGGTAGAATAACCTTATATAAATTTAATATTTTTAAATAAAAGGAGGAAAAAAGCATGAAAAAGCGCATGTTTGCGTATTTGATGACATTGTGTATGACAGTTACAATGTTTTCGGGTACGGCACTTGCAGAAGAAAAAGAGCCGACAACGGAATGTGTATGTACAACATTGTGTACAGAAGATTCTGTTAACGACTTGTGCGATGTTTGCAAAAATGACATTGCAGATTGCGTAGGGGGGGTTGAAAATACAGAAGAACCCGTTGAACCTACAGAAGAACAGACGGAAGAAAATAAACAGGAAGAAGAAAATGTTGAAACTCAAGAAGAGAATATTGAGGATGAAACAGAATTTGTAGAAGAAACCGAAGAGGAAAATGTAACTGTTGATAATCAAGAGGATGCTCCCGAGGATGAAGAACAGGTAGCAAATGAAGTTACCGAAAGTGCAGTTACATTGGTACAGGGAGAAAAATTAATAGGTAATTATGATACTATTAATGAAGCTCTGGAAAATATAGAGGAATATGATTATAAGAATAATAAAGAAAAATATACTCTTACGCTTAACAGTGATATAAACGAAGATGTTGTTATTCCGGAGATAAAATTATATGTAGATATTGATTTGAATGGTTTTAAACTTACTAACGTAGATGACCATACTATTACTAATCACTCTACAACAAAAGGAACAAAACACCCTTCTATTATAGATAGCAAGGGCGGAGGAATAGTTGATAATGTTACCCATGGAAAAGCTGCTGTATATAATGATATTAATTCATATATTAAGCTTGATGGCGGAACATACACACGTTCACAGGAATCTAGCTCAGGTGGGGCTGACGATAGCGTTTCAGGCGGAAATTCATGGTATGTAATTAAGAATTTCGGTACGATGTATATTGAAAACGGTGTTACTGTAAAGTTTTCGGATAGTAACGAGGGTTATTATTCAAGCTTGATAGGAAATGGTTGGCAGGACGCCGCAAAGGCTGAAGAAGGTAAAGGTTCGGAACCCAATCCAAATGATAAAACCGGTAAAGTTCTTTTAACAATAAACGGCGGAGAATTTATCGGCGGTCAGATTACAATAAAAAATGATGATTACGGTGAATTAATAATTACCGATGGTAAATTTACACAGCCAAGCGAAGGAAGAAGTGCAGTTGCCAATAATAATATAGCAACTATTAGTGGCGGAACATTTACTTCCGAAGATGGTGCAGTTTTATATTCTCGTCATTATGCAAGTGATTTTAATGACGGAACAATAACAATTCAGGGTGGAGAATTTATAAGCAATAGTGGAAATGCAGTTGAGCTGCAAACAGGAGGAGCAAAAGCTGTAATCACAGGTGGAACATTTACATCAGGTTCCGGAAAATATGCAGTGTATGCGGAAGATGGAGCAAATGCAGAGATAAGTAGCGGTACTTTTTATGTTGACGATGCTTCGTTAGTAGCAAACCGTGATGATATGTTTGTCAGCGGAAAAGCTCCGAGCGAAGGGGCGGATGGTTCTTTTGAGGTTGATTACACAGCTCCGGGCGCCATTGTTACGGACAGAGATGGAAATACAAAGAAATATGCGACCTTTAAAGAAGCTGTAAAAGCAGCTCCCGCAGGAAGTACCGTAACGCTTACAGATGATGTGGTTCTTGGTGAATGTGGAGCTGAAACGTCGAATTTTAATGTTACTATTGACATGAATGGGCATAACATTGATGGAACTGCTGTAACAAAATATAATGGACGTGTTCTTTATATGCATACAAGTTATGGTGCAAAACCTATAGAGGGAGAAGAATCATTCCTTAGAATTATGAACAGCCAGACAGACGGTGGAAAAATTATCGGAAAACTGCCGATTGAAGCTTCATGTGGAGATAGTAGGTATAAACTGCCCATTATTATTGACGAAAATGTAGAACTTATAACAACGGAAGATGGCACGGATGCAGTTATACTGGACTCATCAGCATATCTTATTTATAATGAGTCAACAAAAGATTATGTTAAAAACGGCGGTTTTAAAGTAACAGCAGATGACAACAGTGAACGTATTTACGGAAATTTAGCAAATGGAGCTGCTGATGCAGCAAACGGAAGCATAATTTATATGCTTCATGATTATGTTGGAAATGAAAATATTAAATCCGGAGGTAACAGCAGCATCCTTGACTTAGACGGACATACATACACATATACGGGAAATGATCAGATTGTTGATGTAAACCATAAGGATACGGAGCTTACTATTAAAAACGGATATTTGACAACAACGGCTGAAAAACTTAATCAAGGCGGTATTACAATTCTTGCAACTGATAAGATAACATATGATAACAGTTCAATAACTCTCGATAACGTACAAATGGACGTGCCCGGAGACTCATACGGAATTGTTACAAACGGTATGAATGTAAACAACGGAGTTACTCTTCGTAATTCAACATTGAACGTACATGACGGTCTCGGTATTTATTTCCCGTCAAGTGGAAGCGTAATTATCGATAACTCCGTAATAAACGCTAAACATACAGGCGTTCAGATTTGCGCGGGAGATTTGACAATAACAGGCGATAATACCGCTATAACCGTAACGGGAAATACTGAAGAAAAGACGGAAGGCGACGGACCTATTGTTGACGGAGCGGCAATTTCTATTATAGAACGTACAGGATATAAAGGTATCGGTACAGTTACAATTGAAGGCGGTACTTTTACAAGTGCAGGTACAGACCAAAACGGAGAAAAAATCCCTGCTGTGAAGGCATACAGCTTTAATAATACTGATAAAGAGCAGGAATGGGCAGAGGCAGGAAATTCGGTAACCATTTCAGGCGGTAATTACAGTAAAGTGCCCGAAAATATGAATGCCCTTTGTGCTGACGGATATGTTCCTTCCGTTGAAGAAGACGGAAGTTCGACTGTTAAACCCGGAGTTGACGCCAACTTTGCTGCTCAGGTAGGAAACAGAAAATATAAAACTCTTGAAGAGGCTATTAATGCCGTAGGAAAAGGCGGAACAATTACTCTTCTGAGAAATGTTGAAGAAAAGGGAATTTTCATTCCTGCCGGAGATAAAAACTTTACTATCGATTTTAATAACCATAAATTTACGGCTACGGAGCTTGTAGGTTCAAAGGGTACTGAAAGTCAGGTAATGCACCTTGAAAAAGGCAATACAGTTGTAATGAAAAACGGTACTATAACGGTTAAACCCGAACTTTACGGAAATACAGCCATGCTTATCCAGAACTATTGTAATCTTACTCTGGAAAATATGATACTTGACGGCACTGTTCTTGATCATCCCGATAAACCTCTTTATGCGTTATCCAATAACTGCGGAAATACAGTATTAAAAGGAAATACGGTTATTTCGGCTAAAGACGGAGATTTCGCATTTGACGTATGCTGGGCTGCTTCATATACGGACGGCGCGCGCGTTACTATGGAAGACGGCGTTAAAATAAACGGAGATGTTCAGCTCGGACTTTGGGATAAAGACGCATACGAAGGAACACAGAGCGTTCTTACTGTCAACGGAGGTACAATTACAGGCGGACTTGACATTATGTCTACAAAGGAAGATCCGGATAAGGTAATTGAAACGCTTAAACCTAATGTAACAATAAACGGCGGTTCTTTCGGTGAAAGCGTGGACGAATATCTTGACGAGTCTGATAAAGCAAATGCAAAAATCGAAAAAGCAAACGGTATGAACGCATATTATACCGATATTAACGAAGCTGTTAAGGACGCTAAAGAAGACGATATCGTTGTAGACCTTACCGATAAAAAAGACCCCGAAACAAAATACTATACAGTTACTCTTGACTATAATGACGATGAGACAGCTAAACTTGTTTTATCCGTAAAAGACGGAGATACATTTACAGTACCGGAAGATCCTTCTCAGAGTGGATATAAGTTCCTTTATTGGCTCGGAAGTGATGATGAAAAGTACTATGAAGATGATGAAATTACCGTTGAAGAAGATATAACCCTTAAAGCTAAATGGGAAAAGAAGTCAAACGGCAGCAGCTTTGAACTGGAAGAAACGGAAAGCAGCGGAGACTATGTGGTACGCGTAGACGAAGGCAAACACGGAGAAGTAACGGTAAGTCCTAAACGTGCCGATAAGGGAGATACAATAAAGATAACCGTAGAACCCGAGGAAGGATATGAAATAGACAAGATTAAAGCCTTTGACGAAGACGATGAGGAAATCAAACTTACGGAAAAGGCAGATAATAAGTTTACATTCAAAATGCCTGCCTCCGATGTAGATGTTGAAGTAAGCTTCAAAGAGAAAGAAAACAAAGAAGAAGATAAACATGTAATGCCGTTTATCGACGTTCCCGCAAATATCTGGTACAGAAATGCGGTACAGTATGTGTACGAGAACGGAATAATGTCGGGAACAAGCGATATAACATTCAGCCCTGATATGGCAACAACAAGGGGAATGATAGTAACAATCCTTTACCGTCTGGAAGGAATGCCTAAAACAGGAACGGTAAATGCGTTCACAGACGTACCTGTGGGAGCATACTATGAGGACGCAGTTGCATGGGCGTCGGCAAATAACATAGTAAGCGGATACGGAAACGGATTGTTCGGTCCCGAAGATAAGGTAACAAGAGAACAGATGGCGGTTATAATATATAACTACCATAAAGCAATGGGAAAAGACGTTTCAAATATAGAAGGAATGAGAATATACGAATTTACCGACTATGAAAGCATATCGGACTGGGCGGTAACGGCAGTAAGATATTGCCTTAACGCAGGTATATTCAACGGAAACGCAGACGGAACTCTTAATCCGAAAGGAAATGTAACGAGAGCGGAACTTGCGGTAATAATAAACAACTTGGCTTAAATTATGAAAGCTCGGACACAAAGTCCGAGCTTTTTATATGACATTATATCCGAAAAAATGCGAAAATACTTAAAAAAATTTTAAGGAAACCTTACATTAAAAGGAATATAATGCAATTTATATAATATGTATGCTAAAATTATTCAGTAACCCGATTTAACTTAAGTTAGGAGGATTATTATGAAATTTATGAAGAAATTTTTGGCGGTATCAATGACAGCGGCTATGGCGGTCTCCGTATCCGCATGCGGCGGAGAAACAGGCGGTCAGGACGCGGAAGCTCTTGTTAAGACGGCAACGGAAACAATGGCGTCGGTAACAAGCATGTCGTCGGAAATGACAATGGACTTCACCATGTCATTGGAGGACGAGACAATGGACATGACTTCAAAGGCTATAATGGACACAATTTACGGAGAAAATTTGAAGATTAAAATGGATGTTTCGGCAGAAACGGCAGGAGAACCCGTACAGGCATACAGCATGTATATGGAGCAAAACGGCGATACTATTGACGCATATATGGACATCGGAGACGGAACATGGTATCAGCAGTCGTTGACTTTGGAGGATATATCGCAGTATGACGCTCAGGCAAATGCCGAGATGTATCTGCAAAGCATGGAAGATTTAAAGATTGATGGAACGGAAGAATTAAACGGCTATTCGACTTCCATAGTATCGGGAGTATTTACGGGCGAATCCATGAGGGATGCAATGGCAAGCTCCGGAATAGAGTCTCTTACGGAAAGCATGGGACTTACGGAAGAAGACATGGAAACAGTTCTTAACAGCATTTCCGATATGCCTGTAAAAATGTGGATAAGCGAAGAAGGCTATATAGTTAAGTATGAAATAGACATGACAGGCATGATGCAGAGCCTTATGGACAATATGCTTGCGGCAGCCGCACAGACAACAGAGGAAGTACCTCTTGTAATATCAAAAACAATGGTTACAATGACTTGCAATAACTTTAACGCCGTTGAAGATTTTGAAATTCCGGCGGATGCAGCTGCGGCTGTTTAATAAAATAAAGCTGATAAAAAGAAGGGTTCCCTTATATTGGGGACCCTTTAAACTTTAGGAAAACAGCAGGTTTCAAGGCGCTTTGCCGATTGAACCTGCTGTTTTTCAGTCTGTTTCAATTTGTCGAAATATTGATTTCGATTAAGAAAGTATTTTTATCCCTGTAAAGCAGCCATTACGGAAGGTATAAGCTGTTTTTTTCTTGATACTACGCCGGGAAGATATATGGCGCCGTTTTCGGCGGGGACATGGAAAGCTTTGCCGAGAAGTTCAGCCGCTTCTTCTCCCTCGTATATCAGTTCGCTGCTTTCGTCGATTATATTTGTAAGCATAACGCATACCATATCCACATTGTGGCTTTCGCAGAAGCCTTTCATATAGGGAACAAGTAAGCTTTTAACTTCCTCAAGTCCTGTTTTATCTACGGATGAAATCTGGCCTACGCCGAATTTCATACCGTTTGCGGAAAATGTTTTGTAATCCTGATAGAAAATATCCTCGGCTGATTTTCCCGTAAGACTGCTTCCTGCATGGAACATTTCGGAAGCAAATTTTTCGGCGTCCACACCTGCCAGTTTTGCCAGTCTTTCGCCTGCGGCTATATCGGCTGCGGTGCATGTGGGCGAACGGAAAAGGAGAGTGTCGGACAATATTGCGGCAAGCATAAGACCGCTTGTTTTTTTATCGGGTTCAATGCCGGCTTCCCTGTACATCTGTTCAACTATTGTTCCAGTACAGCCTACGGGCTGGTTTCTGAAAAATATAGGGGACATAGTTTCTATGCTCGCAAGACGGTGGTGGTCGATTATTTCAAGAATAGAAGCCTCGCCTATGCCGTCCACTGCCTGGCTTTTTTCATTATGGTCGACAAGTATAAGCTGTCTTCCCTGTATATCCATCAAGTAGCGGCGCGATATCATGCCGCGGTAGTTTCCGTCGGAATCCAGTACGGGGAAATCTCTGTAGCGTTTTTCCGACATAACTTTTTTAACGTCGTCTATATATGTATCGGTGCTGAATGTAACAACGCCGTCGGTCTTCATAAAGTGGCCTACGGGCGCGCTCTGGTTTATAAGACGTGCAACCGTATACGAATCGTATCTTGTTGTTATTATGGAACAGTCCTTTGCTTCCGCAAGAGCCATTGTAGTTTTAGGTACGGAAGTTCCGTTTGTTATTATTATACAGCCCGCTCCCATTTCTATGGCGCATATCTGTGCGTCGCTTCGGTTGCTGACAATAACAATGTCTTTGGGTTCGATATACTCTTCCATTATTTCGGGGTTTCCCGCACCTACAAGTATTCTTCCCTTTTCTATTATGCTGTCGGGGGTTCCGTTTATAAGCTGACCGTCGAGGGTTTCTATAAGATTTGAATAGGGAGTTTTTGCGGTTGCCAATATCCCTTGGTCATATATTTCCATATATGCGTTTACAATGTCTTTTATTGTTATTATTCCCTCCAGTTTTCCCTCTGTCGTTACTATGGGAAGCGTTACGGAGCTTTCTCCTTTCATCTGTTCCCATGCTTTTTTAAGGGACATATCTCTGCTTATGCCTGCCGTTATTTTTATTTCTATATCCTGTATGCGTGTTTTTACATCGGATACATATTCGGGAACTTTTTCCCCGAAATAATCCAGTACGAATTTTGTTTCTTCGTTAAGCTGACCTGCTCTTCCGGCTTTATATGTTCCCGATGGGTCAAGCTTTGCTTTAAGTCCGGCATAGGCTATGGCGGAGCATATGGAATCCGTATCGGGATTTTTATGTCCTATCACAGTTATTTGTCTGTTGTTATTGCTCATTAAAATTCTCCTTGCTTCAAAATATTCAATTAAACGCCAATATAATAATACCACGCATATCGGACGTAAACAAGTTATGAATACAAGGTTTAAAAAACAAAACAATTGCTAATATGTTATCTGCGCTGGTATACTTGTATCATAAGAAAAATCGTAAGCAGAGGCGTGCGGCTTTTGACAAATAATAGATATTATTTTGCATACGGCTTCGGAAAACACAGGCATTTGATTTGCGGAGGAAAATGAAATGGACAGTTACGAATTTTACAAAAAAGGCAGGGACGCCGCATGGAAAGCGCTTATAAAAAGCGGAGCTTCTTCTCTTCCCGTTTCTTTGGATAAAGTTGCCGCCGCATATAAAATAGATATAATATCCGCAAAAAAAGCCAAGGAAAAAGGACTGATAAACGGAAATATTAACGGCTTAAAGGTTATATCCGTAGGCGAAACAAGAACGGTTATTGTTGATGAAAGAGGTTCAAGAGGCGAAACAAGATTTCTTATGGCTAAGGGAATAGGCTTGTGTCTGCTTGCAAAAGACCGTATATCAAGGGAAATCGAATACGAAGCTGTTGTTTTTGCAAGGGATCTGCTTATGCCGGCTACTGTTTTGGCAGGTCTCGGAGTAAGAAACGCTTCCGACATAGAAATGATATGCGGCGTTTCCGAAAAAGCTGCGGAAAAAAGGGCAAAAAGACTGGAGGAGCTTTATAAAAGAAACCGTTTTAACGAACATCCTTTGGAGAGAACGGTAAGAAAGAATTTTGAAAAATTTATTATTAATACTGTTATATGAAAACTACGATACCAAATACAACCGAATACAGATTTCATAAAAATAAAAAGTCGATTTGCATTTTTGCTTGCGAACCGACTTTTCTTTATGCTTAAATATATTTTTCCGTTTCCTTTACAAATACGTCATACATGCTGTTTTTAAGAGGATAACCCAGCTTTTCAAAGGTCTTGTCCAATGCTTTGAATGTTTCCGCCATGTCTTTTATATTGCAGTTTTCACCCATGTGTCCGATTCTGAAAACCTTGCCCGAAAGCATATCGAAGCTGTCCGCAAGAAGAATATTGTATTCATCACGCATTATGTCCAATATATGTTTATCTTTAAGACTTTCCGGTACATTTACTACGGTAACCGTATCGGAATATCCTGCGGAAGCATAAAGCGTAAGACCTGCTTCCGTAACGGCTTTTCTGGCTGCTGCGGCTATAATTCTGTGGCGGTCATATATATGCTCGTCGAAAAGCACATTTTTAACAGCCTTGTTAAGCCCCATTATACAGCTGACAGGCATTGTGTAAGGGAACCATTTTTGAACATAATAATCTTTAAATGTCAGCAGGTTACAGTAGAATGACGCTATGGGAGTTTTGCGGCTCATCATTGCTTTCATGGCATCGTCGCTGACAGATACCATTGTCAGTCCCGGAGGCGCTGACAGAGCCTTCTGAGAGCCCATACAGCATATATCTATGCAACCCTTGTCAACGTCAAGAGGTATGCCGAAAGAGGCGGAAACCGAATCAACGACCGTAAGTATACCGTATTCCTTAAGTATAGGGCAGATTGTCTCCACATCGTTCAGCATTCCGCTGGGCGTATCACAGTGTACGATTGTCGCATATTTAAAGTTATGATTATTTTTCAGATATTCCCTCAGCTCCGCAGGGTCTATGGGCTTATGGTAATCTTTCGTATAGTAGATAGGTTTTCCTCCGTATATTTTTACAAAGTCGCCGAACCCTTTTCCGTATACGCCGTTGTCTATTACAAGCACTTTGTCGCCCTGTTCGGTAAGGGAAGCGCAGGCCGCTTCAAGACCGAGAATACCCTCGCCCGATAAAATATATATGTTTCCCGAGGAGTTTATTATTTTTGCTATCATGTCGCATGTTGTTTTATAATATTCCGTAAAATCCGTATCGACATCGGGATTGGTCGTTCTCAGGCTTCTTGCCGCCCTTACGTTATCCCTGACCTGCGTAGGACCCGGAGTCATTATTTTGTACATTTTATCATCTCCTATTTTATTATAAAGCGCTGATGAAAAGCTTTTTTATAGGTTTCGCAAACGGTATCGTTATTACGGCTGCCGTAATTATCTGTACGAGGTTTCCGGGAATACTTGCGGCAGGGGCAACCCAGTTTCCGTAAATTATCGCTTCCGCAACGTAGTATCCGGCTATTTTTATAACAAGAGCCGCTGATATTGCGATTATATACCATAAAACGGTATTATGGGAATCCCTTTCCGTTATTCTGCCGACTGTATATCCCATTATTCCGACTATTACAAATGTGAACGGAGCCCATAAAGCCCAACCGGAGAAAAGGTCAAACAGAGCCATTCCAAATGCGCCTGCGGCTGCTCCCGTTTTTCTGCCGAAGATTATTGCCGTAAGAAAAAGCGGAACGTTTCCGAGATGTATAAGACCTCCGTTTGCCGCTATGGGCAGTCTTATATTCACAAATCCCGTAGCAAGAAATACAAGGGCGATGGATAGGCCGTTTATTGCCGCTTTTTTAGCAGGCGATACGGTAGCGCAGCTGTTCATATAAATCCCTCCTGTTGACTGTAATTATTATGTGCCATATAATACTATTAAACTGACTGTATTAAAACTGCCAGTTTATAAAAATATTATGGTATCAGACGGAGGAAATATGATAACGCTCAACGATAGGTCAAAACCTATGTATTTTCAGATATATATGCAGTTAAAAGAACAGATACAGAGCGGAAAAATAAAGGCAGGGGAAAAGCTTCTGTCAAAAAGGAAAATGGCTGAAAGCCTTGATGTCAGCGTAAATACGGTCGAGGGGGCGTACAGCCAGCTTTTATCCGAAGGATTTATAGAGTCCGTGCCGAAAAGCGGATATTATGTATGCGAGATAGATAAACTGAACTTTGTCGGGAAAAGAAAATTATTGGAACAGACAATCGGCAGCAACAAGGTAAAAGACTCGGTAAAGATTAATTTTTCAACCGACGGGGTCGACAGCGTAAATTTCCCGTATAATACATGGCGCAGGCTTATGAAAAACTGTTTTAACGAATATAATCCGAGCATTTTAAAAAGCTTTCCTCCGGAGGGAAGCCTTGAACTCAGAAAAGCCGTGGCTTCGCATATATACCGCTCTAGGGGAGTCAACTGCCGCGCGGAGCAGGTAATAATCGGAGCAGGCGTGGATAATCTAATCAGCATGATAAGCGGACTTTTGGGAACGGATTTTTTAATAGCCATGGAAGAACCCGTTTATTACGAGGCATATTCTTATTTTAAAGTACTGGGTCATAAAATGTGTTCCGTACCGGTAGATGACAGCGGAATAAAAACTGACTGTCTGCCTAAAGATGATAATACAGCCGTATACGTTACGCCTTCACATCAGTTTCCACTGGGTATTACAATGCCGGCAGGACGAAGGGTAAGATTGCTTAACTGGGCGTATGAGAAAGAAAACAGGTATATTATAGAGGACGATTATGACAGCGAATTCCGATACAATTCCAGACCCATACCGTCGGTACAGAGCATTGACGGCAGAGGGAAAGTCATATATCTCGGTACGTTTTCAAAAACTATTGCCCCGTCTGTCAGAATAAGCTACATGGTGCTGCCGGAAAGACTGTTGGAGTTTTATGACGAAAAGTATACGAAATTTTCATCGGCGGTTTCCGTCCTTGACCAGAATATACTTACGGCTTTCATAAATGAAGGACATTACGAAAGACATTTAAATAGAATGAGAAAGCTGTACGGTGAAAAAAGAGCGGTACTTATGGAAGAACTGAAGCGTCTCGGAGAAAATATAACGATAAACGGCGAAAACGCAGGACATCATGTGGCAGTCAAACTTTTGAACGGTCTAAGCGAAGAGAAAATGACGGAGTACGCCGCAAAAAGAGGGGTAAAAGTATATCCGCTTTCAAAATATTTTATAAAATCCGTACCTGAAAAATATAAAAGTACGGTTCTTCTCGGATATGCGGAACTTTCATCGGAGGAAATATCACAGGGTATAAAAGAACTGAAAGAGGCGTGGCGTATATAGAAATCTGTCCTATAAATGTTAAAAACGGACGTATTTATTGTTAATTTGCCGAAAAAACGGCATATGTATTGACTTTATTATAAAATGATGTTACTATCCATCGTATAGTGTTATAAGTTCTGATATAGTCAGAGCAAAGATAGAGGCGCGGAAACTATCAGTAGTATGACGCACGGTTTGTTTAAACCGAAGGCGGGCAGCCGCATCATACGAAAGGATTTTTCGCCGAAGTTTGTTTGTTTTGCCCGAAACAGGCAGGCTGGGACGATGTATAATATATATCGTACTGTCACTTATGTGGAGAGCTATCGTAAAATTTTATGTTTATGAATTTTTTTGCCGGGTCTTCATGTAAGTTTATGAGTGTCCCGGCATTTTTTGTACAAAAATTTTTAAAGATAAAGGAAGGTATGATAACATGAAGAAAAGATTATTTTCAGTAGCGGCTGTAGCTATGGCTCTTACAATGGCTCTTGCAGGATGCTCGTCATCAGAGGAAAAGACAGAAGAGGGCGCAGAACAGACAGAGCAGACAGAAGGCGGAGAAGACAACGTACTTACTGTAGCTATGGAATGCGGATATGCTCCTTACAACTGGACTCAGTCAGACGATTCAAATGGAGCGGTTCAGATTAAGGACAGCACTGACTACGCTTACGGATATGACGTAATGATGGCTAAGAAAATAGCTGAAGATCTCAGAATGGAACTTGAAATTGTTAAGCTTGACTGGGATTCGCTTGTACCGGCAGTACAGTCGGGAACAGTTGACTGCGTAATCGCAGGACAGTCTATTACAGAAGAAAGACTTCAGATGGTAGACTTTACAAACCCTTACTACTATGCTTCAATCGTAACACTTACAAAGGCTGACAGCGAATATGCAGACGCAAAGAGCGTAGCGGATCTTGCAGGCGCTACATGTACGTCACAGCAGAACACAATATGGTATAACGTATGTCTTCCTCAGATAGAGAATGCAAACATACTTCCTGCACAGGAATCGGCTCCCGCTATGCTTGTTGCTCTTGAGGCTGACAAATGCGATATAGTAGTTACAGACCAGCCTACAGGTCTTGCCGCTACAGTAGCTTATCCTGATTTCAAACTTATCGACTTCTCCGGAACAGACGGAGAATTCCAGGTTTCCGATGAAGAAATCAACATCGGTATATCGGTACAGAAGGGTAATACAGAACTCGTTGAAAAAATCAACACAGTTCTTGATACAATGACTCCGGAAGATTACGTTGAAATGATGAACGAAGCAATTTCAGTTCAGCCGCTCAGCGAGTAATATTATAACCACGGATTTCAAGGCGGTCTTTATGGCCGCCTATGATACTGTTAAGGGAATTTTTTGTAAATTATTTTGAAAGGAGCTGTGTATAATATGCCAACAACGTTCGGCGGACGTATAATGTATATTTTGGAGCAATACAGCGGTTCTTTTGTCCGCGGCGCTGCCAACACAATGATAATAGCGCTGATATCAACCTTTATCGGTTGTATTATCGGCTTTGTTGTCGGTATAATACAGACTATACCGACAGATAGAAAGAAAAACCCGATTAAATGGTTTTTCGTAGGTATTATAAAATTTATACTTAACGTATATGTAGAGGTATTCAGAGGAACGCCTATGATGGCGCAGGCGATGTTTATATACTTCGGCTCGGCAACATTGTTTAATATAAACATGGGAATGTGGCAGGCTGCATTTTTCATAGTTTCGATTAATACGGGAGCCTACATGGCAGAGACTGTAAGAGGCGGTATACTTTCCATTGACCCCGGTCAGACAGAGGGCGCGAAGGCAATAGGTATGAACCATGTGCAGACTATGACAAATGTAATCCTTCCGCAGGCTCTCAGAAACATAATGCCTCAGATAGGCAACAATCTTATAATAAACATAAAAGATACATGCGTACTTTCAACAATAGGTATTGTAGAGCTTTTCTATACTACAAAGGGAATAGCGGGAGCGCTTTATACATATTTTGAGGCGTTTGCAATAGCTATGGTAATATATTTCGTCCTTACGTTTGCATGTTCCAGAATACTTCGTTTCTGGGAAAATAAAATGGACGGACCCGATAATTTCGACTTGGCTACAAAGGATACTCTTGCACATACAAGCGGAATGTACAGTTATAATGAAAAGAAAGCCGCTTCGGCAGGCAATCTTAATATGGACAGCAGGGAGGGAAGATAATGGCTGATAATAAAGTGTTTCAGATAAATCATTTAGGCAAAACTTTCGGAACACATGTTGTCCTCAGAGATATTGATTTCACCGTAAATACAGGAGACGTAACGTGTATAATAGGCGCTTCGGGTTCGGGAAAATCAACTCTTTTAAGATGTATGAACCTGTTGGAAACACCCACAAGCGGCGAGATACTTTTTCACGGCGATCCTATAACGGGAAAGGATTTTAACCAGTCGGCATACAGAACAAAAGTAGGTATGGTTTTCCAGAGTTTTAACCTGTTTAACAATATGACAGTCCTTGAGAACTGTATGGTCGGCGTTACGAAGGTTCTGAAAAAGAGTAAGGAAGAGGCTAGGGAATCCGCTATGTTCTATCTTGAAAAGGTAGGAATGGCTCCTTATATAAATGCAAAACCCAGACAGCTTTCGGGAGGACAGAAACAGCGTGTTGCAATTGCAAGAGCCCTTGCAATGAAACCCGAGGTTATACTTTTCGACGAGCCGACATCTGCTCTTGACCCCCAGATGGTCGGAGAAGTTCTTGACGTTATAAAAAAACTTGCAGAGGAAGGCTTCACAATGATTATCGTAACGCATGAAATGGCGTTTGCCAGAGACGTATCCAATAACATCGTCTTTATGGCGGACGGAGTAATATGCGAGGAGGGTAATCCCAAGGAAGTATTTGAAAATCCTAAAACAGACAGGATGAAAGAGTTCCTTTCAAGATTCAGAAACGCATAATAATCAAGGCACGGTTTTTAAAGACACCTTTCGTCGAAATCAAGATTCCGACGAGTTGATACAGTTGTAGAAACAGACAGGTTCCGTCAGCAAAAATGCTTTGAAACCTGCTGTTTTCCTCGGCAGAAATGAATTCTGCCTGCGGATTTAACTCGGGAAACGTAGATGTTTCTCGAACCCTTCCGCTATCGGAAAATCTGTTTGTCTACAATCTGAAGGCACGGTTTTTAAACCGTGTCTTATTTTATATGTGTTTTCTTACATGCTTTTAATATCCCTCTAATACCCGTCTTATTGACGATATACAGGATTTATGCTATTATATATTGAAATATTCTATTTGTTATGAAGATGTTAAGGAGGATTGTTTAGCAATGGAAGACGACGGCGGCGATAGTTGCGACCATAATTTTTATCGATTGCTTGAACTTGATTATCTTAAATATTATATAAGGGGCATACCCGCAGTTCGTATATGTTGAGCTATGGGTGTGCCTTTTTATACTTTTTTTGGGAAAATTTAGGAGGATTAAATTGAGTTCATTACTATTACAACTAATACTTATTTTTTTAAACGCAGTGTTTGCTTCCGCTGAAATAGCGGTTATTTCCGTCAGTGAAGCCAGACTTGTAAAGCTGGAAGAGGAAGGGAATAAAAGGGCTGCAAAACTGAAAAAACTGACCGAACAGCCGGCGAAGTTTTTGGCTACGATACAGGTTGCCATTACCCTTTCGGGATTTTTGGCGTCAGCCTTTGCCGCAAATAATTTTGCCGACGATATTGTAAACTGGATTGTGTCAACGGGATTTACGGCGTTGCCTCCTGCTGCGCTTAATTCAATAGCGGTTATAGTTATTACGATTATACTTTCTTACTTTACGCTTATTTTCGGAGAGCTTGTGCCAAAGCGTGTCGCTATGAAAAAGGCCGAAAAACTGGCTCTGGGGATTGCGCCCCTTGTAACGGCAATGTCAAAAATATTTGCCCCTGTCGTATGGCTTCTTACGGCGTCGACAAACGGCGTTCTTAGGCTTATGGGTATTGACCCCAATGCCGAAGATGAGGAAGTAAGCGAGGAAGAAATAAGGCTTATGGTAGATGAGGGTGGACAGAAGGGCGTTATAGACGTTGAGGAACAGGAAATGATAAATAATGTTTTTGAGTTTGACGACCTGACTGCCGATGAATTTGCCACACACAGAACGGACATATCGCTTTTGTGGTTAGACGAAACTATGGACGAGTGGGCAAATACAATACATGAAAGCAGACATTCAAAATATCCCGTTTGTGACGAAACCGTCGATAAGGTTGTCGGTGTGCTGGACGTTAAAGACTTTTTCAGATTTATGAACGAGCCTAAAGAAGAAATATTAAAGCGTGCCATAAAGCCTGCTTATTTTGTTCCGGAGAGCATACATGCCGATGTTCTTTTCCGCCAGATGAAAAAAACGCATAACTTCTTCGCAGTCGTACTTGACGAGTACGGCGGAATGACAGGTATAGTAACAATGAATGACCTTTTGGAGCAGATAGTCGGCGATTTAGATGAAGAGCCTACGCCCGAAGAGGAAATGCCGGATATAGAAAAAATAGACTCGAGGACATGGAAAATACTCGGAGAGGCTGATTTAGAGGAAGTTGCCGAGACGCTTAATATAAATCTCCCCATAGAAGAATATGATACTTTCGGAGGTTATATATTCGGCAATTATGGAACGATACCTGACGACGGTTCGGTATTTGAAATAAATCTTCCTCCTTTGCAGGTTAAGGTTACGGAAATAAAGGATCACAGAATTAAAAAAGCGTTGGTATGCTTTGATGATTTTGAATAATATTGTTTATTACAGAGCCGTAAGGGTAAACTCCTGCGGCTCTTTCGCTTTGTTTGAGCAAAAAAGATAACGGATTTTTTGCGGATTTAAGTATAATAAATACAAGGCAAACCCAAAGAAAATAAGTTTAAAACACTTTAAAAAAGAGTAAAAAACAGCTGTAAAAAGTAAGAAAAGAAAGACGCTGAATTTGAAAATACAACCATATTAGTCATTGATTTCAACCTCAAAAAAGGCTATAATAAAATTATTAAATACTTAGGAGGATGGGTTATGAATAAGAAAGAGTTAGTTTTAAAAACTTTCCACAACGAACCAACTGAAAAGTTACTGTGCGGATTTTGGCATCACTTCCTGGAGGATGAACTCGTAGACGGTTTACATCATCCGGAGTATGTTGAACAGAACTTGGCAGGAGCAAAAAAATTCAAAGAGGAATTTGATCCGGATTTTGTAAAAGTTATGACAGACGGTCTTTTCTTCATGCCTTTTAATTATGAAGATATACATTGCGCTGCCGATTTCAGAAACTTCAAGGCTACGGATGAAATGGATCTGTACTTTGAAAAAATCGTTGAGTTTGCAAAAGCAACAAGAGAAATATACGGAAATGACGTTTTAATGTATTTTAACGTATTTTCTCCTACATTCCAGCTCAACCACAGAATGAACCAGACTCACCCGGATTACTTCACAGAAGATGAAGCTCCTATCGTAAAACTTATAAAAGAAGATCCCGAGGCAACACAGATTGCTCTTGACCTTGTTGCAGATTATACAGAGAAACTGATAGATGACGTTGTAGGCGCAGGCATTATGGACGGTATCTACTTCAGCGTATCTTGCTTCAACCGCGGAATCGTTCCCGAAGTATATGAAAAATTTGTAGAACCCGGCGAGAAGAGAATCATTGCAAAAGCAAACTCTTATGCAAAGGACAACCTCCTTCATATATGCGGATGGAGAGGAAACCTTAACAACCTGTCTATCTACAAAGATTATGATTTCAGCGTAATCAACTGGGCTGTACATGCAGAGGGCGTTTCTGTTGCGGAAGGTAAGAAACTCTTTAATAACAAATGCGTTATCGGCGGTTTCGGAAACAACAATACAGACCTTATCTGTACAGGTACAAAGGAAGAAATTCAGGATTATGTGGAAAAGATTGTTGAAGAAGCAGGTACAACAGGCGTTATTATCGGTGCTGACTGTACAACACATCTTGACACACCCGACGAGCATATCCATTGGATTTATGAGAAGGCAGCGGAGATTTCCGAAAGACTTTGCAAATAACAGTATAATAAAAAAGTATATTTTAAAGACCTCATATTATTGAGGTCTTTTTTATCGGTTATTTGTCATGATGTTTGACTGTTTAAAGATTTTTACTTAACTCCGAAAAATATTTTTGCCTTAAATGCGTTAAAGTGTTAGAATAAATATAAATTATCGGAAAGGAATACAAATCATGAGTACAGTTAATTTAAAATACGGAAAAACTTCAATAGAGATAGATTTGGACGGGGCAAAAAGTATTGATACTCTTGTGGAAAAACCCATGAGAGAGATAGAGGATATAGAAAAAGAATTCAGATACAGTATTGAGGACGGGGTAATCGGCGCTCTTCCTTTAAAAGACCTTATAAAATCCGATGATAAAGTAACGGTAATAATAAGCGATTTAACAAGATTTTGGATGAGGCAGGATATAATATGCAGTCTGCTTGTAAAATATCTGCGCGAAGATATGAATATTCCCACTGAAAATATAGCTGTTTTGATAGCGCTCGGAACACATAGGAAAAATACCGAGGAAGAAAAGAAAACGCTTGCAGGTGAATATGCATATAATAACTGTGCTATGGTAGTTGACCATGACTGCGACGCCGATGACCTTGAATATGTAGGAACAACGTCTATGGGAACGGAGGTATATGTAAATCCCCTTGCAGTAGGCAGAAAGGTTATAGTAATAAGCGGAACGGTTCATCACCTTATGGCAGGATACGGCGGCGGCAGAAAGAGCATAGTTCCGGGCATAGCCGGCAGAAAAACCATAAAAATGAACCATATAAGGGCGCTTGATGTAAACGAACCGAAATCGGATGAAAGAGTCGGAAGCGGAAAGTTTACAAATAACCCGATAAATATCGATATGTTAGAAGCGGGAAGAATGGTAAATCCCGTGTTCGGCATAAACATCTGCGTTAATTCGGCATCGAAGCACAGCGGACTTTTCAGTGGTGATTTTGAAAAAGCATGGAAAGAAAGCTGTATGTATATACAAAAATCCTACGGACTGCCCATAGAAAAGGAATATGACGTTGTATTTGTAAGTTGCGGCGGTTTCCCTAAGGATTTGAATTTCTATCAATCGTCAAAGAGCCTTTTTAACGGTATAAGAGCAATGAAAGACGGAGGCACAATAGTTCTTCTTGCGCAATGCGGAGAGGGAAGCGGAGCAAAGGATTTCTTTGACTGGATAGAGCCGCTGAAAAGAGGATGTCTTGACGAGAGTTTGAGAAAAGATTTTACAATAGGCGGATATATCTTCTATGCTGCCTGCGAGGCTATAAGAAGAGGAAATGTGCTTCTTCTTTCGGAATTAGAGCCGGAGGAAATAAAGGATATGGGCGTTATATCATATAACAGCCTTGAAGAGCTTATGAGACATGTTGACGTTGAAAACAAGGAAATATGCGTAATACCATACGGCGGCAGCGTTCTTCCGCAGCTGCATGAAACATACGACGAGCTTATAAAAGATATAAAATAAAAAAACCGTGATAGACCAAGATGGTTTATCACGGTTTTTTTATAATGTTTCATCGGCAAGTTCTTTAAGCTCCTGCCAATCGTTTTTATTCATACGGTCATAAACGCCGACAAGACGGCAGCCTGCTTGCTTTGCGCTTTTGGCTGCGTACAATGCGTCTTCATATACGGTCGTTTCTTCGGGTTTAAATCCCATCAGCTCGCATGTTTTTATAAATATATCGGGTTTACGCTTTGACATGCCCAATGTTTCGGCGGTATATATTTCTTTAAAGCAGTGGGCAACGCCGAGTCTTTTCATGGCGGCGGCGGCAAGATCGCGGTCAGATGTTGTAAGTATGCACATTTTCGAACCGACTTTGTATTCGGAGAGAACAAGCTCCTTCATACCGTTTTTCATCTGAAGTTCATTATAGTATTTGTCGTGTATAAGAGAAAGTATCTCCTGTACTATGCCGCTTATGGTGCCTTCCATTTTTAACTCTGTTATAAAATACTCTGCCGATTCGTCAAGAGTTTTATTTTCGATAATCTCTTTTAAATTTTCGGGAGGCTTTACGCCTTTCTTGGCAAGGAAAAGAGTACCGAGATTTTCCCACATCTCCATGGAGTCCAAAAGCGTTCCGTCCATATCGAATATTATATTTCTCATTAATCCCACTCTTTTTCGTTATTTCCGGCAAGATACTTGTCGGTTTTCTGATTGATTGTCAGTATTCCGTCATTTGGATTGAAGTCTATTTTTATATAACTCATAACGCTCGGAGCGCCGTTTTCAACGGCTATGTACTGGCACTGTTTTACAATGTCTATAAGCTGATCCAGTTCGCCCTCTATCGTTGTTTCAAAAGGCGATACGAATGTTTTAAGTCCCTGAGCCTTTATGTATTCAATACATTTATCGACTATTCTGCATATTTCGTCCTTATCGGTAACGCCGGGAAGAACCTGTATTGCAACGCTTGCTTTCATTATATTTTCCTCCTTATTTAATCTAATCATTATATTATAGAATATCACAACGGCGCTTTTAATTCAAGCAAGAGCCATGAATTTTGATTAGTATAATTGTAGGCGTTTTTTCATAGAAAACAGAGGAATTAAACTGTAAAAAGAGACTGTGTATTTATTGAAAAGTATATTCCTTTTTCGTCTTTATCAATTCGCCTATCATTGCGCCTCCTATAATGCAGACTGCCCCTAAAATTTGTATGTTGAAGATAACAGTTATTATTGATAATAGTACCGCATTTGAAAATTACGGAGGAAAACGCACGATGAAAATATAACGCCTTGCATTATGACGCAGACATAGGTTTGACAGCTGCAAAGAAAAAATTATAAACGAAATAGGTTCTACTTTGAGGAATCTTAAAAACGAAAAAAGAATAATGATTGATATTCGGAGGAATATATGAAAGAAAATATTATAATAAGAAACGAAGAAAAAAAGGATTACGAAACAGTTGAAAAGATTACAAGGTAAGCTTTTTACAATTTATATGTACCCGGCTGTGTAGAGCATTATCTTGTACACATAATGAGAGAGCATGAGGATTTTCTGCCCGAACTGGATTTTGTTATGGAGGTCGATGGGCATATAGTAGGAAATATTATGTACACTAAGGCTAAGCTGAAGGACGAAGCAGGGCAGGAAAAAGAAATTTTAACATTCGGTCCTTTGTGCATCAAAAAGGAATATCAAAGAAAAGGATACGGTAAAAAGCTTATCGAACATTCCTTCAATAAAGCTGCCGAACTCGGATATGACGTTGTTGTAATATTCGGAAGTCCGTCTAACTATGTAAGCAGCGGATTTAAAAGCTGCAAAAAATTTAACGTCTGTCTGGAGGGAGGAATATATCCCGCGGCGATGATGGTTAAGGAACTTAAAGAGGGAGCGCTGGATGGAAGAAAGCAATTTTACTATGACAGTCCCGTTATGCAGATTGATGAGAAGGAAGCCGAAAAATATGACGACTCTCTGGAAAAGACGGAAAAAAGATTTATGCCCAGCCAAGAGGAGTTTTATATACTCAGTAACTCGACTTTAAGTGCAGAATAAAATAAAGAAATGAAAAAATAACCCCGAAACTATTGTTTCGGGGTTTAATGTTATTTGCCGCTTTTTCCGAGGTACAGTTCTTTAACTTTTTCATTTGCCATAAGTTCTTTTCCCGTACCGCTGAGCGCTATCGTTCCCGTTTCCAGGACGTAAGCCAAATCGGCTATATTTAACGCCATATTTGCATTCTGTTCGATAAGAAGTATTGTAACTCCTCTTTTGTTTATTTCCTGTATTATTTTGAATATTTCCTTAACGATAATCGGTGCAAGACCGAGAGACGGTTCGTCCATCATTATAAGCTTCGGACGGCTCATAAGCGCGCGTCCTACGGCAAGCATCTGCTGTTCGCCTCCGGAAAGAGTACCTGCCTGCTGCCAGTTTCTTTCTTTCAGTCTGGGGAACAGGGAGTATACCCACTCTATATCGTCATTGAGATTATCTTTGCGAAGATAGGCGCCGATTTTTAGGTTTTCCAAAACTGTCATATCGGGGAAAACATGACGTCCTTCCGGAACAAGCGTAATACCCCTTGTAACAATATCATGAGTATGAAGTTTTGTCAGCTCCTCATCGTTGTATGTTATGGAACCGCTTGCCGCATGTACAAGTCCTGTTATTGTACGCAGTATTGTAGATTTTCCGGCTCCGTTTGCACCGATAAGAGTTACTATTTTCCCATCGGGTACTTCGAATGATACGTTGCGGACAGCTTTTATACCGCCGTAATTAACGCAGAGATCATCAATTTTCAGCATCGTCAGCCACCCCCAGATATGCGTCTATTACATGTGGATTCTCCTGAATTTCTTCAGGAGTTCCGCTGGCAATTGTTTTGCCGAAATCAAGAACATAAATACGGTCGGAAATCTGCATAACCAAATCCATATGATGTTCTATCATAAATATCGAAAGATTGTATTTTTCTTTTATTTCTTTTATAAAGTCCGTAAGCTCCAGCGTTTCCTGTGGATTCATACCTGCCGCAGGCTCGTCAAGCAGAAGAAGCTGTGGCTCGGTTGCGAGTGCCCTGGCTATTTCCACTCTTCTTTGAAGACCATAGGGGAGCGAAGAAGCTATTTCATCTTTAAGATGAAGCATGTTCTGCATATCCAGAAGCTCCATGGCCTCCTGGCGCATTCTTCTTTCCTCTTTCATATTCAATCTGAATGTGGCGGAAAAAATATTCTGATGCGCTCTCATGTGCTTTGCTATGAGTACGTTGTCAAATACCGTCAGGTTGGAGAAAAGACGGATGTTCTGGAATGTACGGGCAACGCCCAGTTTTGTAATCTGGTCGGGCGTTTTTCTTATTATGTTTGTATACTTACCGTTATTTTCGCCTTTGTATTCCGTTTTCATCTTTCCCTGGGGATGATTTTCTATAATTGTTTTTCCGTTGAAAGCCACAAGTCCGTTTGTAGGTTCGTAAACGCCTGTTATACAGTTGAACGCCGTTGTTTTTCCGGCTCCGTTGGGGCCTATAAGGGCAACTATTTCGTCTTTGTTTATATCAAGCGAAAGGTTGTTTACAGCAACTACGCCGCCGAACTGCATCGTTACGTTTTCAACATGAAGTACGTTATCTTTCATCAGTTCTCGCCTCCCGACTTATTTGCTTTTTTTCTTGTAAATTTTGCCGGTATACTCTTTATCAGCCGCCCGAGACCGTCCCAGGAGAACTCGTTGTTACCCATTATACCTCTGCGGTAGAAAAGAACGACAACCATAAGAAGTATGGAGAATATTACCATACGGAATCCTGTACGGAAAAGAGGTATCTGTACGCCTGCTATCATAAGAGGTTCGTCAAAGAAACGAAGCCATTCCTGACCGCAGTTTACAAGGAAAGCTCCTATAATACTTCCCGTTACGGAACCGATACCGCCTATTACAACCATAAGAAGTATGTTGTATGTAAGAGTTACCTGGAATGTTTTTGCGTCGATAGAACGCATATAAACCGCAAGAAGACCTCCGGCTATTCCTGTGAAGAAAGAGCTTATTACAAATGAAAGTTCTTTGTGCTTAAACAGGTTTATACCCATTGCCTCGGCAGCTATATCATTCTCCCTTATGGCTTTAAACGCTCTTCCGTAGGAAGAATTTATTACCAAGACCATTATACCGATACATATTGCCGCTATTATCGTAGGGACAAATATATTGGAAAATCCGGGTATATTTTTAAGTCCGTATGAACCGTTTGTTATTCTATCCATCTGTGGAGCGGATATAAGCGCTCTTATTATTTCAGATATACCGAGTGTGGCAATAGCAAGGTAGTCGCTTTTTAAACGGAGAACGGGAATACCGATGAGGGCGGCAAGAAGAGCCGCAAAAATTCCGCCGAGTATAAGCGCTACAGGAAGCGGAAGCTGTATGTTTGCTATTGCGTCACTGATACCGCTTATATAATATACGTTGGGTCTTGTTTCCACAGGTATTGTAAATATGGCTACCGTATAAGCGCCGATTGCCATAAAGCCTGCCTGTCCCAGTGAGAAAAGACCTGTAAAGCCTGTCAAAAGGTTCATGGCAACGGCAACAACCGCATAAATAAGGCTTCGTTCGATTATTGATATCGCATAGTTATGCTGGGCGCTGTTGGATTCCAAAAATATCAATATGCCGATGATAATAAGAATAGCTATGGCTGACAGCGTCATATTTCTTTTTTTGTTTGAAACTGTTGATTGAGTATTTTTCATAGCTGCCACCTCACACTTTATCCGTTGCTTTTTCACCGAAGATACCTGTCGGTCTGAAAAGCAGCATTATTATAAGTACCAGGAATGTGAATGCGTCACTGAATGTCGAGTATCCTGCGGCTGTAAGTATTGTCTCGCCCATACCGAGTATAAATCCGCCGACAACGGCGCCGGGTATGGAACCGATACCTCCCAGTACCGCAGCTACGAAGCATTTAAGTCCCGGCATGGAACCGCTGAAAGGATATACGGTCATACGGTCTGTAAAGTAAAGTATGGAACCGATACCTGCCAGAAGAGAACCTATTACAAATGTATAGCTGATAATATTATTTATTTTTATACCCATTAACTGTGCGGTATCATAGTCCTTTGAAACGGCTCTCATAGCCATACCCATTTTTGTATGGTTTATAAGCTGCATAAGAATGATTACGAGTACGATTGTTACAATCGGTGTTATAAATGTTACAAGAGAAGCTGAAACATCGCCGAACTGATATATTTTTTTAAGAACGGGTATTTCCGGATATCCTTTCGGAAGCGCCGTAAAAAGATATGTAGCAAGATTTTGAAGAAGATAAGATACGCCTATGGCGGAAATCATTATGGACATTCTCGGTGCGGAACGCAAAGGTTTATACGCTACCTTTTCTATAACAACGCCCAGTATTACCGTAGCCAATAATGTAATCGGTATAGCTATATACCAAGGAAAACTTGCCATGGCAAAAATCATAAAATATCCTGCCATCATAAAAATATCGCCGTGGGCGAAGTTTATTAATCGGAGAATACCGTAAACCATAGTATATCCTATGGCGATAAGCGCATAAGCGCCTCCGAGAGAAATTCCTGTCAGCCCATGCTGGATTAATGTTGATAAACTCATAGTGAAAGCCCCCTGTTAGTTTTTTGTACGAGGAGTTTATTTATTAAAAAAAATAAGTGGGGAGGAGACTTCCTTCCCCACTTTATTATCAGTACAGTGTTGATTGTAGTTCTTACTCAAGAGTTGTTGTTGTAAGGAACTGGAACTGACCGTCTTTTATAGTTTTGATGAAAGCAAGGCTCTTATTTGCGTCGCCTGTTTCGTTGAATGTGATGTCGCCTGTAACGCCTGTAACGCTTACATTTTCAAGCGCATCGCGTACAGCTGCGGGATCTGTAGAATCAGCGTCTTTTATAGCCTGGAGTAAGCAAAGGTATGCGTCGTATCCGAGCGCTGAAACAGCGGGGATGATATCGGGTTCACCGATGCTTACAAGATATTCTTTAAAGCCTTTGATAAAGCTTGCGGCTTCATCGTTTGCGGGAGCAGCTTCGTCGAAGAATGTTGAGAGAACAACGCCCTCTGCGTCAGCGCCTGCATTTTCGATAATAGTTGCGTTTTCCCATGTGTCGCCTGCTGCGATTACAGCTGTGATACCCATTTCACGAGCCTGCTTGATGATAAGCGGAGCTGTTGTGATTGATGAAGGGGCAAAGATTATATCCGGGTTAGCGGATTTGATGTTTGTAAGGATAGCCTTGAAGTCTGACTGGTTTGTCTGGAACTGTTCTTCCGTAACTATTGTTCCGCCGAGAGATTCAAAAGCTGTTTTGAAGTATGAACCGAGACCTGATGAGTAGTCGTCGCCGAGCTGTGTGATTACGGCTGCTGTTTTATAACCGCTCTGGATAGCGTAGTTTGCCATAACCGTTCCCTGGAAAGGATCGATAAAGCATGTACGGAAGTACCAGTCGTTACCGTTTGTTACCTGAGGATTTGTACATGAACATCCGATTGCCGGGATGCCTGCGTCGGCGAAAATATCGCCTGCCGCTATAGATACGCCTGAACCGTATGAACCGAGTACGCCTATAACGCCTTCCGCAACAAGCTTCTGAGCCGCTGTAACAGCCTCTGTCTTATCTGATTTGTTATCAACTTCAACAAGTTCGATTTTATATTCCGTTCCGCCTATCTCTACTGTGGGATATATCTGGTTTGCATAACGCATACCGTAAACTTCCTGAAGACCGCCGCCGCCGTTTTCGCCTGTCTGAGGCTCGAATACGCCGAATTTGATAACGTTTTCGCCTGAAGCGCTTGCTTCTGCTCCATCGCCTTCAGCGGGTGTTTCGGATGAGCTTCCGCAGCCGGCAACGCCGATAACCATAACGGCTGCGAGCGCCATTGCTAAAAATTTCTTCATTTTCATTCCTCCTAAATGTTTGTCCGTAAATAACGTACAAATGTCTATGTTTGTGGTTATTATTATACGCCTTAAAGTGTTAAAATGCAATAGTTTCCTTGATTTAGACATGTTTTATTAGATTATCTGAAATTTTAATAATGTACGAGAAAAATATTGTAGAAAATATCTATTATTGAAACCCATTGAAAAAAATAATCGGTTGGTGTTATATTAATAACACTGACACCGAAGAATGGCAGGGAGGAATTTATATATGAAAGACTTTTACTGTGTAAAAAATAATACATGGTGTATTGATACAGGACGTACTTTGGCAGGGGTGTACAGGTTAAATGACAACGATGTCGTACTGCTTGATACAACGATGTCCTATGTAGAAGCCGAAAGAAAAAAATTTATGAGAGTCATAGAAGAAGCGGACTTGAAAGTAAAGGCAATAATAGCGACTCATGCTCATATCGACCATATAGGGAACAATGAGGAGCTGATAAGACGTTTCGGAGCGGAAGTATATATGTACGGCGCCGAGGCTCATATATGCTCTGACATAACAAGCCTGAGAATGCAGCACACGCTGGTTCCTTACGACGATGTTATACAAAAGGCGCTTAGATGTATGAGCAGTACAGTCCATCATTTTATTGAGCCGGGAAAAAGAAGCGTAGATATATGCGGTCATAAATTCGGAATAGTGCATACTCCGGGACACAGTTTATCGCATATAGCAATCGTTACGCCCGATAACGTAGGAATGATAGGCGACGCCCTTATGACGGAAAACGAGATTGTAAAGACCAAAATACCGTATGCGTCGAATTTTGCGGTTGACTTTGCTACAAAAAGAAGTCTTCCCGATATGAACTGCGATAAGTATATTATATCCCATAGGGGAATAAGGGAAGAGCTTGAATATGAGATTGAGGCTAATATAAAATATTTAAAAGGAAGAGCGGACGTTGTTCTCAGCTACATAGAGGACGGAATGTGCTTTGACGATATAGCCGCAGCCGTAATAAACTGCATGAATATAAAAATAGGGAACAGATATTATTTCTTTGATATTCACGGCATGATAATGCCCTATGTCCAGTATCTTGAGGAGAGCGGAAAAATAACGGGATATTATGAAAAGGGATATGTAAGATATAGGGTAAACGATGAACATGAAGATTTGTAAAAATAAGATTTACAAAGAAAGATTTATAAATTATAATATTTTCAGGGAATGAAGTTCTCCCTTGGGAAACCAAAACCGCTTTTAAAGCTGATGACTTCTATGATTTTATTATCATGGGAAGCATCGGCTTTTTTTATGGTTTTAATTAAAGGAGGAAAAATTTATGATTGCGTCTTTGGCGTATATATTTTTGTTGGGATTGGCTTTTGCAGCCGTATGCGCAAAACTTAAGCTTCCCCGTATTATCGGTATGCTTGCGGCAGGAATAATACTGGGGCCTTATGCCCTTAATATGCTGGATACGTCTGTGCTGGCTGTGTCGGCGGATTTAAGGAAAATAGCGCTCATTATTATTCTTTTAAAGGCAGGACTGTCGTTGGATCTTTCTGACTTAAAAAAGGTAGGCAGACCTGCCGTTATGATGTCGTTTGTTCCGGCATGTTTTGAGATATTGGCATATATGTTGTTTGCGCCCTATATTTTAGGTATAACAAAAATCGAAGCGGCTGTAATGGGGGCAGTAATGTCGGCGGTTTCTCCTGCGGTTGTCATTCCCAGAATGTCTATGCTTATGGATAACGGATATGGTACGAAAAAAAGCATACCTCAGCTTATTATGGCAGGCGCGTCATGCGACGATATTTTTGTTATCGTTCTTTTTTCGGCTTTTACGGGAATGGCGCAGGGAGGAACGGCAAATGTATATGATTTTATCGGAATACCGATTTCCATAATACTCGGAGTTGTTTTGGGAAGCGCGGTCGGTATTTGTATGGGAATGTTTTTTGAAAATGCCAATAAAAGGGGAAGATATATAAGAAACAGCATGAAAGTTATAATAGTGTTGGGAATATCTTTTATTCTTGTATCGGTAGAAACATGGACGGAAAATATTATACCGATTTCGGGTCTTTTGGCTGTAGTCGGCATGGCGTGCGCGCTTAAGATAAAATGCGTTCCGTCCGTAACAAAAAGGCTTTCGGAAAAGTTCGGGAAACTGTGGATTGCCGCAGAGGTTATTTTGTTCGTTCTTGTCGGAGCTGCCGTTGATATACGATACACAATGGGAGCGGGAATTGCGGCGGTAGGAATGATATTGACGGCATTGATTTTCAGGTGCATAGGCGTATTTATATGTGTTATAGGCACTGAGCTTAATCGGAAAGAGAGACTTTTTTGTATTATATCATATCTTCCGAAGGCAACCGTTCAGGCGGCAATAGGGGCTGTTCCGTTGGCTATGGGTTTGCCCTGCGGAAAGCTTGTTTTATCCGTGTCGGTTTTGGGAATTCTTATTACCGCGCCTTTAGGAGCGATAGGGATTGATATGACGTATGAAAAACTGCTCGATAAAAGTGAGAGCCTTTAAAAACATGATGATTATGAATTTTGAATGTCAATTTAATAAATCCGCATATATTTGTTAATATGCGGATTTTACTGTTTACAAAAATAAAAAAGCAGCGAAGCCCCACAACATTTACATTTGCAAAACCTCGCCGTTATAATACACCTTTGGGGGCTCGAACCCCAGACCCACTGATTAAGAGTCAGTTGCTCTACCAACTGAGCTAAAGGTGCATATTCAATTTTCAACTGCAAGAAATATAATAGCATGATGTTTCGGATATGTCAACATTTTTTTTAAAGAATTTGCGTTTTTATTTAAAAAATGTTATATTAGCATAAAATTACAACGGAAATGCTTCTGAGAGGGAAAAAAGATGGGTACGATTATAGATAAAAATGCTGAAAAAATACTATATAAACTTAATGAAAACGGATATGAGGCGTATATTGTCGGGGGATGCGTAAGGGATATGATTCTCGGCAGAACGCCCGGAGATTGGGATATAACCACATCTGCAAAACCGGAGGAAACAAAGGCGTGTTTCGGACATACCTACGATACGGGCATAAAACACGGTACAATAACCGTTCTTATGGGGAAAACAGGCTACGAGGTTACGACATACCGCATAGAGGGAGAGTATACGGACTGCCGCCATCCCGACGAGGTTGTTTTTACAAGAGACATACATGAGGATCTTCTGAGACGTGATTTTACAATGAACGCCATTGCCTATCATCCCGTGGAGGGATTTATCGACCCATTCGGAGGAAGAGACGATATAGAAAGAAAAATAATAAGAGGGGTAGGCTGTGCGGAAGAAAGATTTCGGGAGGACGCCCTAAGAATGTTAAGGGCAGTCAGGTTTGCGGCTCAGCTTGGATTTGAAATAGAGGAAGAAACATGGAACGCCCTTAAAAATAACAGCCGACTGATAGAAAAAATAAGCGCGGAAAGAATAAGAGAAGAACTTCAGAAACTGATTATGAGCGATAGACCGGAAAAAATCGGTTTTCTTACGGAAAGCGGACTTACGGAGCATATAAATATTCCGCTTTCGGAGCTTTTAAAAAGAGAGGGCGGCAAAACGGCTTCCCGTTTGGCTGCGGCAAAAAAAATACCGGCTCTCAGATGGGCGTTGTTTTTGGACGGAATAGGAGTAAAAGAAGCCGAAAAACTTATGAAAGGACTTAAATTTGATACAAAAACGCTGAAATCAGTATCGGCAGTTATAGCGGAAGCGGCGAAGGGACCGTTAACAGACAGATACTGTGTAAAGAAAACGGTAGAAAAAATCGGTGATGAGAATTACAGCCTGCTGCTTGATTTCTATAGAGCTTCGGGTACGGAAAACGCCGCCGAGGCAGCCGAAATATATAATGATATAAAAAATAATAACGAATGTATATATATGAAAGAACTGAAACTGAACGGCGACGATTTGAAAAAAATGGGCGTAACGGACGGAAAGACTATAGGTATGGCTCTTAAAGCCGCCCTTGATGAGGCGCATAGGGATAATTCCGTAAATGACGCCGTATGGCTTGCGAATTTTGTCCGAGACCGTTTCCTTATATGATAATAATTTACCCTCCGGCAACATATTATTGTAAAACAGGCATAATGTGTGAGTCGGAGGGATTTTATATGGACGATATAAATGTGAAAATATTACAGCAGGGGTTTGGTATAAAACTTGTCAGTTCCTACCGAACCAGAACAGGGCTTGTATGCAGGACCGACAGAGGTCTGCTGGAGCTGAAAAAGACTTATTCCGATGACGTCAGTCTTGAGACGGAGAGTGCTTTAAAGGAGTATCTTATATTAAGAGGATTCGACGGGTTGGACAAATCATACAGAACAACGGATGATATGCCGTGTTACAGGATGGATGATACCGCCTATATTCTTGTCAAATACGTTCCGTCAAGAAGAATGGATTTTGACGATATGGACGATATGGAGGAGACAGCGAAAACATTGGCGGCTTTTCACAATGCGGCAGAGGGTTTCGATGATGAAAGAATAAGAACGTCGGGAGGCTCCGCCGATGATTTTTTCGGTAAGAGGGCAGTTGAATTTTCCAGAATAAGAAAAAGAATAAAAACATTCGGGGATTATACGCCTGTGGATTTGATGATAATAAAATATTACGATTACTATATGGACAGGATAAAACAAGCTTCGGAGCTTTTGGAAAAGTCGGGTTATTGGGAAGCAGTAAAACATGCCGAGAAAAAAAGAAGTATATGTCATAATTCATTTAAAAATGACAATGTGCGTAAAAACGAGGACGGAACCATAACGGTTTCGGGGCTTGACGGAAGCAGTATAGACGTAAGCATAACGGATACGGCAAATATAATAAGGCGGTATATGAAAAGCGAGGCTGCCGATGAAAGAGGAATAGCGAAAATAATAGAAAGCTATTCGTCGCTCAGAACATTATCCGACAATGATTTGGGGATAATAAAAGGCATGCTTGTATATCCGTATAAGTTTTTGAAATTGTGTAACGAGCATTATAACAAAAGGCGCGTATGCATATCGGAGGCTGCGGTGGAAAGATTTGAAACCTGTGCGGAAGGGCGGGATAAAGAGGTAAAACTGGCAATGTCGATATAGACCTGTACATTTTAGTTGCTATTTTCATCACAAACATATAAAATGGTATGTATAAAAGTATACTGCGAAAATATTTTTACCCCGGTTACATATGAGGTGAATTAAATGAAAGAATACAATTTTGATGAAAATAAAAACATGGGAGAAACGGTCAGGATTGACGATATAAAGACGAAACTTGACGAACTTGATAATCGGGACGATTATGACGACTACGACGATTATGACGACGATGACGAGTATGATTATGACGACGACTACGGGCAGACAGCGGAAGTAACTCCCGTAAGGAGAGAAACGGCAAAGCACGGAGGCGGCGATTCGGGACACCGAAAAAACGGGGGAAATAAAACTTTTTTATATATCATAGCCGCTGCGGCTATGGTTGCGGTTGTAGCTGCCGCGGTCATATTCGCCATGAAAGGGATAGGCGGTACAAAAGAACCGGATAAAAATGAACAGGTAAGCGAAGCTGCCGAATATTTCTGCGGAGTTGTTGTTTCCGTCAGCGATGACAGATTTGAGATTACGAATACGGAAAGCGGAAAAACGGCATTTTATACAATTGATTCCACAGCCGAAATAATACGCACGGACGGCAGAAAAACCGTGTATTCGTCCATAGTAAGAGGCGATATTATAAATATCGGATTATCCGAAGATACCGGTGAAGTAGTCAAAGTGGAATATACCGACGACGTTTGGGAAAAGAAAAATTTTGCAGATGTTGAAGTCGACACGTCGGCAGGAACTATATCAAACGGCGTTACAAGCTATGAATATGACAAAAATACTCTTTTCATATATAACGGAGACTTTATAAAGGACGAAGACCTTAACAAAGAGGATGTTGTAACGCTGAAAGGCGTCGGAGACACGGTATGGACGGTTACGGTGGAAAAATACCACGGTTTCATAGAACTTCAAAATACGGACCGTGTGGAAAACCTTTCCGTTACCGTAGACGGTGAAAAAATAAAGTTTGAGAATAACAGAGCGGCTGTATCATCGGGCGTACATTCGCTGGGCATATCGGGAGACAATATAGATACGCTTAACGTGGACATACATGTTCCGGCAGGAGAAGTATACTCCGTCGATATGGCATCGGTGCAGGAAAAGACAGGCGTTCTTACGCTCAATGTAAATGTTGATAACTGCATAATAGTTGTGGACGGAAAGCAGGTCGGCAAGGATACGCCGGTTGTTCTGAGCATGGGCTCATACCCTATAAGCGTTTCTGCGGAAGGATACAAAACGTACAGCGGAACGGTAGATATTAACGAGCCGTTGGTGGAAGTAGATATAAATATGGAGAAAATCGAAATAAAGACCGCTTCCATAAGTGTAGACTCTACTCCTCAGGGAGCCACCGTTTATGCCAACGGAGCGATAATAGGAGTTACTCCCTTTACAACGCAGATAAACTACGGCGATTACGATATAGCCATAAAAAAGGAAGGCTACGTTGACTATAATCTCAGTACCACCGTAAATGAGGAACAAAAGACCATATCGGTACTTCTTACCGAGCAATAACAGGAGGGAAAACAATGGATTATTTGGAAAAATACGAATTCTGGCTGGCTTCCGAGGCGTTTGATGATGAGACAAAGGCTGAACTGGAAGCGATAAGAGGCGATGAAAAGGAAATAAAGGAAAGATTTTATAAAGATTTAGAGTTCGGAACAGGTGGATTAAGAGGAATAATCGGCGCCGGAACAAACCGTATGAACAAATATACTGTCGGTAAAGCAACGCAGGGTCTTGCTTCATATATCCTTAAAAATAATCCCGACGGAGCGAAGATGGGCGTTGCGATAGCGTATGATTCCAGAAATATGTCTCCCGAATTTGCGGAAAGAGCCGCTCTTGTGCTTAACGCCAACGGAATAAAGTCTTATATATTCGACGAACTGCGTCCTACTCCGGAACTTTCTTATGCGGTAAGAAGTCTCGGATGTACCGCCGGCATAGTTGTTACGGCAAGCCATAACCCTCCCGAGTATAACGGATATAAAGTATACTGGGCAGACGGAGCGCAGGTCGTAGCGCCCAAAGACAGGGGAATAATAGAGGAAGTAAACGCTGTTGCGGATTTTGCGGACATAAAGACTATAGATAAGGAAGAAGCGGTTAAAGCAGGTCTTTTTAATGTGATAGGTTCCGATATTGACGACGGCTTTGTAAACGCCGTATTGGAGCAGGCGGTAAGACCGGAGGAAGTAAAAAAAGCCGAGGATATGGTTATTGTTTATACTCCGCTGCATGGAACGGGAAATAAACCCGTAAGAAGAGTGTTGAAAGAAGCGGGATTTAAAAATGTGTTTGTTGTTCCCCAACAGGAATTGCCCGATAAAAACTTTTCCACTGTAGGCTATCCTAATCCGGAAGATCCGAAAGCATTTACTCTGGCTATAGAACTGGCAAAGGAAAAGAATGCGGATATAGTTGTCGGAACAGACCCTGACGCAGACCGTATCGGCGTCGTTATAAAGGATAAGGACGGCGGTTACAGCGTTATGACGGGAAATATGACAGGCGCGCTTTTAACCGAGTACGTACTGGGAGGAAGAAAGGAAAAGGGCAGACTTCCGAAGAATGCGGCTGTTATAAAAACGATAGTAACGACGGAAATGGTAAGAGCCATAGCCGAAAACTATGACGCACAGCTTATAGAAGTTCTTACGGGATTTAAGTATATAGGAGAAAAAATAAAGCAGTTTGAGGAAGACAACAGCAGGACTTTTGTGTTTGGTTTTGAGGAAAGCTACGGATGTCTTTCGGGAACGTACGCAAGGGACAAAGACGCCGTAGGAGCGGCAATGCTTGTATGCGAAATGGCTGCCTATTATAAAAACAGAGGTATGACTCTCTATGACGCGCTTAATGAGCTTTATGAAAAGTACGGCGTATACAGAGAAGGAGTTAAATCCGTTACTCTTAAAGGCATAGACGGAGCCGAACAGATACAGAAGATAATGGCTTACTTAAGAGCCAATACGCCCATTGAGTTTGCAGGACACAGAACTATATGGAAAAAGGACTATAAGACAAAGGAGTTTGTAAATATTGCAACGGGAGAGACAGAGGAAAGTACTTTGCCCGTATCCGACGTTTTATATTACAACTTGGAAGACGGAGCATGGCTTTGTGTAAGACCATCGGGAACAGAGCCTAAAATCAAATTCTATATGGGTGTAAGAGGAATTTCCGTTAAAGAAGCCGAAAGAAAAGTGGAAGCAATGGAAAATGCCGTTGACGAGCTGCTTGAATGCGTTAAATAAATATATGATTTCAATTTATACGACTGCCGATTATTCGGCGGTCGTATTTTTTATGCACATTATGACCGATTTTGCATTGTAATGCGTATTTTGTCCCCATAATAAGACAATCTTTTCCGTAATAAATCTATATAATCCGTCATATAGGAAACAGATACGGAGGGACAAGCCTATGCAAAGAACTATGGCGGCAAGGGCCGCCGATACAATTAACAAAAGAACAGACGCAGCCCGCCTGAAGAAAGGCGGAATATTCGGATTGATTGGGGCGCTGTGCGGTTCGTTTTCCATGCTCGGTTCGTTTAACCCTGTCGGGATAGCCTGCATTATGGCATTTCTGGGCGAGGGCATGCAGTTTTATGTTACAGTACTTACAGTTATAGCGGGATTTGTATTGGGAAATCATACAGACTTTGTTGCCGATTATTCTATAGCCGTTTTGCTATGTACGCTGTATGGAGTTATCAAAGACAGGCAGAATAAAACGGTAAGCGTCGGTGCAAAGGCATTATCGGCTTTTGTGATATTCACCGTTTCGGGCATTATAAAGGGCGTTATAGAAAGGGATATAATGTTCGTTTCTATCCTTTACGCATTGGAGGGGCTTGTTATTTTCAGCCTTGTTTACATATTTGACCGAGGTATTTTGACGATAAAAGCAATTGACGATAAAGAAAACATAGCTGACGATGAAGGTCTTAGTATTATAGCCATAGCGGCGTTTTCATCCGCCGGAGCGGCTTTTTTATATACGGGTGCAATCCCTTTACATATAATATCGACGGCATATATTTTTCTGACTGCCGGCTGGGTTTTCGGTGTGGGAATATCGGCGGCAGCCGGAATATTAACCGGATTAGCTCTCCTTTCTGGAGGGATTATAAATACAAATATGTTCGTTGTAATAAGCGTAACTTCGGCGCTGTCGGGGGCGCTGAGAGGAATGGGAAAGGTATTTACCGCCGTCGGATGTCTTGCCCTGTTTTGTGCGCTGTCTTATTGGCTGAATGTGTTTGAGGCAACGGAGATATTAGGTATGGCTTCGGCATGCATACTGTTTATTATTTCGGCTGAAAAGGCGAGAAAAACATTTGCCGCGGAAACGGTAATTAAAGGAGGGAGTTATGACGGAACAAGAAATTATATAACGGAAAGGCTTACGGACTGCTATAAAGGAATATATGCATTGTGCGAAAGCTTTCTTCCGACAAGGGAAGGCAACAGAAAGGCCGAAAAGGAAACGGGAGAACTCGTTGATAAGGTTGCCTGTATTGCGTGCGAAAACTGTCCTTCATGTGAAACATGCTGGAACAATTCTTTTTATAACACCTATCAGACCCTTCTTACGCTTTTTGCCGCCTGCGAGAAAAAGGGACAGGTTGACGCTTCCGATTTACCGGCTGTATTCAGGGATTACTGTATAAGGCAGAACGAGTTTACGGACGCGGTCAATACCACATATTCGGGTCATAGGGAAAGACTTATATGGAAAATGCGCCTTGCGGAGAGCAGACAAATTGCGGGAGAGCAAATGAAAACAGTGGCTGATATGATGAAGTCATTGGCGGAAGAGATAAACAACAGAGCAGGTTTTAAAGAAAACTTTGAGAAAATACTGTTTTATGCAATAAGAAAAATATCATCGGAAACGGAGAGAGTTATTGTTGAGGAGGGTGAAACGGGAGAATATCAGGTTACTGTACTTATGAAAAATTGCGAAGGAGACAGAGAACTGTATGAAGAAGTTACGGATATGGTAAGCTCCATCCTCGGAAGAAAGATGAAAAGGAGGGTGCAGGAGCAGGACGGAGTTTGCAAACTGTCGCTTTGCGAGAAATGTAATTTTAAAATTTCCGCCGCTGCAGCTATGGCTATTAAAGACGATGAAAAAATATCGGGAGATTCGTATTCTTTTATGGAACTGCCCAAGGGAGGGTATATGATAGCCCTTTCCGACGGCATGGGAAGCGGAAAAGCTGCCGGGGAAGAAAGCCGTACGGTAATAGAGCTGTTGGAACAGTTTGCGGAAAGCGGCTTGAAAATGGACACTGCGCTTAAAATGATAAACAGTGTTTTGGTAATAGGCGCCGATGAGGAGAGTTTTGCTACTCTTGATATGTGCTACATTGATATGTATTCGGGTATGGCGGAATTTATAAAGACAGGCGCGGCGGCTACATTCGTCATAAGAGACGGAATGGCAAAGGCGATTCGTTCATCATCTCTTCCTATCGGTATGCTAAAATATTTTGATATGGATAAATCGGAATATAAGCTTAAAAAGAACGATATTATACTTATGCTTACGGACGGAGCGGCGGAGGTGATAGACAGAGACGGAATGTCGGATATGATATTGACCGAATTAATGGAAAATAATAAGATGAAAGATCCGAAAGACATAGCTGATTATGTTCTGGAAAGTCTGAAGGAGAGATCGGGTTTCAGAATACAGGACGATATGACGGTTGTTGCCGCCAGAGTATGGACTGACTGTAGATAATTATAAAAACTTTTTAAGAGCTGTTTGGAAAATCCAAACGGCTCGTTTTTTGTTATGAAAATAAAATTTCATATTAAATCGGTATATACATAAAGTTGACAGCCGTAAATTTTTTTTGTATCATCTAATAAGTGTGCCTTTGGCATGACAGTTTTAAAGGGTTTATTATATAGAAGGAGTGGGTTTTGTGAAAGAAAGAGAAACCTTTGGCTCGCGTCTGGGATTTCTTCTTATATCCGCAGGCTGTGCTATCGGTCTGGGAAATGTGTGGAGGTTTCCGTATATCGTCGGACAGTACGGCGGCGCGGCATTTGTACTGATTTATTTATTCTTTTTGCTTGTAATGGGTCTGCCTATTATGGTTATGGAGTTTGCCGTAGGACGTGCCAGCAGGAAGAGCGTTATATGCTCTTTTCAGGAGCTGGAGCCTAAAGGAAGCAAATGGCATATATACGGTTGGTTCGGCATGATAGGAAACTATATGCTTATGATGTTTTACACTACCGTAGCAGGCTGGCTTATAGTATATTTTATAAGAATGGCAAGGGGCGATTTCAGCGGTTTGGATTCTGCGGGAGTCGCAGGTCAGTTTGCTTCTTTGACAGCCGATGTTAAGACGCAGACTATATTTATGGCTATCGTAGTATTATTGGGAATGGCAGTCTGCGTAAGAGGCCTTAAAGACGGAGTGGAAAAGGTAAACAAAATAATGATGCTCTGCCTTTTGTGTATACTTGTTGTACTTGCGGTTCGTTCCGTAACTCTTCCGGGAGCAAAGGAAGGTTTGGAATTTTATCTTAAACCTAATTTTGATAATCTTATTTATGATGCGGAGGGCAATTTCAGACTGGGCGAGGCAATTTATGCCGCCATGGGACAGGCGTTCTTTACTCTCAGTCTCGGTATAGGAGCCATAGCGATTTTCGGAAGCTACATAGGAAAGGAAAGAAAGCTGACGGGCGAAGCCATAAACGTAACGGTACTTGACACGTTTGTTGCATTTGTTGCGGGACTTATCATTTTCCCTGCTGCCTTTGCCTTTGATATTCAGCCGGATTCCGGTCCTAACCTTATTTTTATAACGCTTCCTAACGTATTTAATTCGATGCCGGGCGGAAGACTTTGGGGTTCGTTATTCTTTATATTCATGTCGTTTGCGGCAATGTCTACTGTTACGGCTGTATTTGAGAATATTATTTCATGTTTTATGGACAAATGGGAAATGAGCAGAAAAAAGGCTGTAATTATAAATCTCGTTCTTATATTTATACTCAGCATGCCTTGTCTTCTCGGATTTAACGTGCTCTCCGGAGTAAGCATACTCGGAAGCGATATAATGGGATTTGAGGACTTTATTTTAAGTAATAACCTGCTCCCGTTGGGAAGTCTTATATACCTGCTGTTCTGCGTGTCAAAAAGAGGTTGGGGATATGAGAATTTCCTTAAAGAAGCAAACGAAGGAAAAGGACTTAATTTCCCTCATAAGCTGCATTTCTATTTTAAATGGATACTGCCTATAATAGTTTTTATAATATTCTTTGTGGGATACAATCAGAAATTCGGTTGGTTTTAAACAAAAGGCGCATGTTTAGCATGCGCCTTTAAATATTTAGGGGCTTTACAGTCCCGACGGCTGACTGTACAATAAAACCATGGCATATTTTGCGGAGGCTGACATGTATAATAAAGTTATTGAAACAATAAAAAAATTCAATATGCTTAATAACGGAGAAAATATAGTTGTAGGATTAAGCGGCGGTGCGGATTCCTGCGCGCTTACACATATATTGACCAGGCTGTCGGGAAAAATGGACTTGCATATAACGGCGGTTCATATAAACCACGGCATAAGGGGAGAAGAAGCGGAAAGAGACGAAAAGTCGGCTGAGGAATTCTGCCGCAGATTGAATATTGAATTTATTGCATATCACTGCGATATACCGTCGGAGGCGGCAAAAAGAGGGATAGGAGAAGAAGAAGCCGGCAGACTTGTCAGATATGAAAAGTTTTATGAAACGGCTGAAAAGAAAAACGGCGCGAAAACAGCCGTTGCCCATAATATGAATGACAAGGCGGAGACACTTATAATGAACCTGTGCAGAGGCGCCGGTATGAAAGGGCTTGCAGGGATAAAACCTGTCGGCGGAAGTATAATAAGACCTCTTATATTCTGTACAAGGGATGAAATAGAAAAATATTGCGATGACAATAATATAGAGTATTGTACGGATAGCACGAACCTGCAAAACGAATATACACGGAATAAAATAAGAAACATACTTCTCCCGTGGCTGTCGGAAAATATAAATCCTGCCGCCGGGATGAATATGGCTAACGCTTCGGAATTGCTTAGGGAAGAAGAAGAGTATTTGGAGAGCAAGGCGCAGGAGCAGTACAAAAAGCTTCTTAAAGACAGCGGCGACGGTTTTGTAAGCCTTAATGCAGACGGACTTGCTTCGGAACACAGCGTAATAAGAAGGCGTGTGCTGAGAATTGCGCTCAGAAGCCTGAGACCCGATATGAGAGATTTCGGCAGAAAGCATATTGAAAATGCCGAAGATATACTCATGGGTGATACAGGACGCAGAATAAGCCTTCCCGGAGGAATAACCGTTTCAAAAGGTTACGGTCTGATTAATATTTTGTATGACAGAGAAAAACAGGGAGCTTTTTGCTATGATATTGAGCCGGGCAAAAAATATTTCATAAAAGAAACGGAAAGATATGTGCTTTTATCGTTAAATGAAGAGAAAAATATTAAGAACGCCGTCAATATATGTACTAAAAAGATTGACTATGATAAAATCAAAGATAAGATACAGTTAAGAACGAGACAGACCGGGGATTTTATTTCGATAAAAAACGGAAGGAAAAAAATCAAAGATATTTTTATTGACGATAAAATACCGTCAGACAAGAGGGATTCCTATCCTCTGCTTGTATGCGGAAAAAGCGTAATAATTGTCGGGGATAGGCTCGGAACGGATTACTATGTGGGACAGGATACAAAAAATATACTCTATATTTATATTTGGGAGGAATAATCTATGACAGAGAGAGTGGAAACGCTTATATCCAAAGAAGCGGTTGAGGCCAGAGTACAGGAGCTTGCCGACCGTATTATGGAGGACTACGGCGGAAAAGAAATATATATGGTATGCGTGCTTAAGGGCGGCATATTTTTTATGGTAGACCTTGCAAGAAAAATCAAAGGCGACGTATTGTTTGATTTTATGGTTGTATCAAGCTATGGCTCAGGCACGGAAAGCTCCGGGCATATAAAGATTAAAAAAGACCTTGACGGAAATATAGAGGGTAAAGACGTGCTTATTGTTGAGGACATAATCGATTCGGGAAACACACTCAGCCAGCTTCGTAAATTCCTGTTGGCAAGAAATCCCGCAAGCCTTAAAATATGTACTATTTTGGACAAGCCAAGCAGAAGAGAGGTTGAAGTTCCCGTTGACTATGTCGGATTTGAAATACCCGACGCCTTTGTTGTAGGCTACGGTCTTGACTATGACCAGAGATACAGAAACCTGGATTACATAGGCGTGTTAAATTTTGACGAGTAAAATTAATATTGATAAAAAGGACTGATTGAAAACAATCAGTCCTTTTTTGCTATTCCATTATTCCGAGTTTCAGTTTTGTTTTTATTATACGCTTTACGGATGAATTTACGGCTTCTTCCGCTATATTGCCGTTTTTAACGGCTTCTATTACAGCCGGTATCTGAACCTCGTAGTCTGTGCAGCATAGTAAATCGTTGCCTGCTTTAACAGCCTGAACCGCAGCTGCCGAACCGTCCGTATATTTTGTAATTGCCTGCATTGATAAATCGTCGGTTATTATTATTCCATCAAAATTCAGCTCCTCACGCAGTATTTTGTGGACATCGGGGGAGAGTGAAGCGGGATATGCGTCATCCATTGCCGTTACTATGTTATGGGATACGAGAACCATATCAGCGCCTGCCGATATACCTGCGGCAAACGGCTTGAAATCTGAATTTTTGAATTCCTCTATAGGACGATTGTCTGTAATTATATCCGTATGTGTGTCTCCGTTATCTCCGTAACCCGGGAAATGCTTAAGGGAGCTTCCCATATTGTTTTTTGACATTACTTCAACAACAGAAGAAACATATTCTGATGTGGCGTCGGCGTCTTGTCCCAATGTTCTTTCATACATAAAAGAATCGGGATTTTCCGATACGTCGCATATGGGCGCCAAATTCACATTAATCCCGAGGGATTTTAAAAGCTCGCATTTTTCCTGCGTATCAGATGAAATAAGCTCATATCCGCCTTCGTTATATAATTCCCGTGGGGATTTAAACGGTTCGTTTCTAAACTGAGGGAACTTACTTACCCTGTTTACAATTCCGCCTTCCTCGTCTACCCCTATAAAAAGAGGAACTTTAGACGCACTCTGACAGTCGCTTACGGATTTTATAACATCGTCTTTTGTTTTGTCCTGAAAGTCCTTCGCAAACAGCAAATATCCGCCGAATTTATATTTGTCTATATCGGAAACCGCTTTTTCATCGTCGGTATAACGTACAAGAAACATTTGACCTACTTTTTCTTCAAGGGTCATATCGGATATTATTTCTTCCGCCATTTCGTCAATTGTTTTTATAGGTTCTTCCGCCTGAGCGGATTGACCGGAGGAACATCCGGTTATGGCCATGGCTGCCGCCGCTATAATAGAAATAAATTTTGTCATAGCATACCTCCGCAATTTAACAGTTTACTATATTTGTCGCTTATTTTATTCCGCTGAGAAACGCAACGGCTTTTCCGATGATTCTTACACTGTTCATTTCGTTTCCGATAAATACCATAGGGGGATATGCCGGATTTTCGGCGTTCAGCATTACTTTATCGCTGTACAAATATACACGTTTTAAAGTAGCTTCGGCAACGTCGGCTGTATCGTCTATAAGAACCGCCGCAATCTCGCCGTTATCAACGGACGGCTGTTTATGAATGAAAACTATGTCGCCGTCATATATTCGCGCGTTTATCATGCTGTCGCCTTTGCAGCGCAGACAAAAATCAGCCGATATATTATCGGGAAGAGATATTTCCTTTTCCATATTTTCGGAAGCAAATATGGGAGTACCGCACGCTATTGAACCGATAAGAGGCACGGTTCGTCCGCTTGAATACGGAAGAGGCATAAGTCCCGGTATGGAATCGAAATCAATACTGCCGTAAGCCGAAGCTTCTCTTTCCATGGGGACATCATATCCGATAAGCCACGTTTCACTGACGTTAAGCGCTTCCGCAAGAGTTGATAAGCGGTTTTGTTTAGGGAGAAATTTCCCCGATATGTATTGGCTCAGAGCGGATTTCGGTATTCCTGTTTTTTCAACCAGATCTGTTTGACGCAGATTCCTTATTGCCATTGCTTTTTTTAGTCGCTGAGCAGTTGTTTCTTTTGCTCTGCCTGAGGTATTATTCATAATTTTCACCCCTGAATTAGTTTTAATTATATAATAGCATAACACAAATCGAAGTTCAAGAGTTTGAAAAAAGGTTTAGTAAATCTGAAAATAACTGTTGACTTTTAAAAATTTCAGTGGTATTCTAGGTTTAGAAATTATAAACTAAATAATACCGCACAATATTTGTTTATAACGTGCGGTATTGTGTACACAGCGCGCTTTATTCGGAAATATATGATATTTAAAATTATGATTGTATTGAATTGGTAAATTAAAAATAGATATTAAAAATTTTTTTGACAATATTGTTCAGAAAAATTGAAAATAAGCGGATTATATATAAATAATGGGCGGAGTTAAAAATAAGATAAGGAAGTGTATAAATATGAGCGGAAGTTATTTACAGGCAGATATAGTATGTCCTTTCTATATAAAGGATATGAGCAAACCACCGTGTCTTAAATGCGAGGGTATTACAGATAAATCAGGTATGACAATGATTTTTAAAAACAATGCGGAAAAAGAAAAATGGGCGCGCAAATACTGTATGGAGTCATATAAAATATGCGGACTGTATGAAATAATAATGCGAAAATATGACGATTAAGAAATATAAAATTAAATAATGATAAAAAGGACGGCTTATTATGTTTGATGTTTTTACGAATTAAACTGATGAGCTGTTTTTTTAATAAATTATATCGGGATTTTACAGGGGAAAATTTTATTCTCAGTGTTCGGAAAAAATTAACGAAAAAAACAGATTAAAGTAAAATCAGACTTGATTAAGCCGATTACTTAATATCTATTTAAGTTGCGCAAGCGGTTTAAATATGTTACAATAAACTGGTTTAGAATAGGTGATTTATACACTGTAAAAAGCAGATATTATAATTAATTGGGAGGTAGTAAATTGAAGAAATATTGGCAGGGAGCACTGCTTTATGTGGTAATATTTGTCATTATCATAGGGATAATGGCTTTTACCGGATCCGGTTCGGGCGGAGGAGAAGTGGTGACATCCGAATATACTTATAATCAGCTTATTGAAGATCTCAGCGGAGATGATATAAAAGCTATAGAAACGCAAAGACAAAGCGATGTAGACAATTACGGTACAGCTACGGTAACGTTTAAAGACGGTACTGTTGCACAGGTAATTATTCCGTCAATGTCAACATTTATGGATATACTGCATGAAACGGGAGCTGATGAGAATCTTAGGACGACAACGGCAGCCGTACCGAGCACAGGAATATTTATGTCGATACTTCCTTCGATAATAATGATGGTTATAGCTATAATCATATTCATGGTAATGTTCAGGAGTATGCAGGGCGGAGGCGGCGGAGGCAAAATGATGTCCTTCGGCAAAAGCAATGCGAAAGTAACGGTTGACGAAAATAAGAAAGTTACGTTTAAGAATGTAGCCGGACTTGATGAGGAAAAGGGAGAACTTCAGGAACTTGTTGATTTCCTTAAAGATTCTGGAAAATATGTGGAATTGGGAGCAAGAATACCGAAAGGTGTACTGCTTGTGGGCCCTCCGGGTACAGGTAAAACGCTTTTGGCAAAGGCTGTCGCAGGAGAAGCGGGAGTTCCGTTTTTCAGCATATCTGGTTCCGACTTTGTGGAAATGTTCGTCGGAGTCGGCGCTTCCCGTGTAAGGGATTTATTTGATCAGGCAAAGAAAAACTCGCCTTGTATTGTATTTATAGACGAAATCGACGCAGTCGGCAGAAAAAGAGGAGCAGGACTGGGTGGAGGACATGACGAAAGGGAACAGACCCTTAACCAGCTGCTTGTCGAAATGGACGGCTTCGGAATAAACGAAGGCGTAATAGTAATGGCTGCTACAAACAGAGCCGATATACTTGACCCCGCAATACTTCGTCCGGGACGATTTGACAGGCAGGTATATGTAGGACGCCCCGACGTAAAGGGAAGAGAAGCGATTCTTCGTGTACATGCGGCAGGTAAACCGTTTGCCGACGATGTGGATTTCAGTGTTGTTGCAAAGACAACTTCAGGATTTACGGGAGCCGATCTTGAAAACCTCCTTAATGAGGCGGCTCTTCTTACGGCAAGGGCAGGCAAGAAAAAAATCGATATGGAAGAAGTGCAGAAAGCCTTTGTAAAAGTGGGAATAGGCACAGAAAAGAAATCCAGAATAATATCGGAAAAGGAAAAACTTATTACAGTATAGCATGAGTCGGGTCATGCTATACTGTTTGAGGTTTTGGAAAAATGCGACCCCGTTCACAGCGTGTCGATTATACCTACCGGAATGGCAGGCGGATATACAATGCCTCTTCCCGGCGAGGATAAAATGTACATGACAAAGGGCGAGATGGAGGATGAGATAATCAGCTTCCTCGGAGGACGCGCTGCGGAAGAAATAGTGCTTAAGGATATAACGACAGGCGCAAGCAACGATATAGAAAGAGCAACTGCCATGGCAAGAAACATGGTTATGAAATACGGTATGAGCAGTACTTTCGGTCCGGTACAGTACGGCGATGAGAGCGACGAGGTGTTCATAGGAAGGGATATAGGACATTCCAGAAACTACAGCGAAAATACGGCGGACGCCATAGACGCTGAGGTTAAGGAACTTATAAACTTCTCCTATAACGAGGCAAAGAGACTTCTTAATGAAAATATAGATGTTCTTCATGCTTCCGCAAAACTGCTCATGGAAAAGGAAAAAATCACAGGAGACGAATTCAGAGCGCTTTTTAAGAAAGACTCGGAAAATATTTCGGAAACAGATGATACGGCGGCTGTAACAGACACAACAGATGAAATTTAAACCGCTGAAAAATTGTTCCGTAGGGAACAGCGTAACATTGTAACCCATTTAATTTAAAATAAAAGAAGAGGGAGATGTTTTAAATGGATTTTGGTATTAAAGAAGGTCTTAAAAATGTGAAGGAGTATGTTGTTGAGCATAAGGATACTGCCGATGCTGTAGGCAACAAGGGCATTAACGTTCTTTCATCACCTACAATGATACTTTGGATAGAGCAGACATGCCTTGAGGCTGTTAAACCTCTGCTCCCCGAAGGATATGAGACTGTAGGAACAGTATTTAACTTCCTTCATCTTGCCGCTACTCCTGTAGGACAGAAAGTAAGAGTTGAAGCCGAACTTACTGAAATAGTTAAAGGCAAGGCTCTTTCATTCGACATCAAAGTATATGACGAAAAGGGCAAAATCTGCAAAGGAACACACGGCAGAGCTATTGTGAATAAAGAACAGTTCTTCGGAAATCTTTAATCACGGAAAACGTAATTTTAACGGCACGTCCGAGAGGATGTGCCGCTTTAGGTTAAAGAACCTTATATTGGGAGGAATGAAAAATGGGTATAAATTTAAAGGGAAGAAGCTTCCTGACATTGAGAGATTACAGCGCGGAAGAAATAGAATATTTGGTTGATCTCGCTATAGATCTTAAAGAGAAAAAGAAAAAAGGAATTTTTGAAAGACATCTGGCAAATAAAAACGTAGCTCTTATATTTGAAAAGCCTTCCACAAGAACAAGATGTTCTTTTACAATAGGCTGTGTTGACGAGGGCGCCCATCCGGAATACCTCGGAAAGGACGATATTCAGCTGGGACATAAAGAGACGGTTGAAGATACGGCAAGGGTACTGGGAAGAATGTTCGACGGAATAGAATTCAGAGGATTTTCTCAGGAGGTTGTGGAAAAACTGGCTGAATACAGCGGTGTTCCGGTGTGGAACGGTTTAACGGACGAGGATCATCCCACGCAGGTTTTGGCTGACTTTATGACGATGAAAGAAAAATTCGGACATATAAAAGGTTTAAAAATGGCTTTTATCGGCGACGGAAGAAATAATATGGCGAACGCCCTTATGATAGGATGCTCGAAAATGGGCGTTGACTTTTCCATAGCGGCTCCCAAGAGTCTTTGGCCGGAAAACTCTCTTCTTAAGGATTGCGGAGAGTATGCCGCGGAAAGCGGAAGCCGTATAGAGGTTACAATAGACCCTAAAGAAGCCGTAAAAGGAGCCGACGTAATATATACCGACGTATGGGTATCTATGGGAGAGGAAGATAAATCGGCTGAAAGAGTGGAGCTGCTTAAACCGTATCAGGTAAACAGGGAACTTTTCGAGGCTTCGGGTAAGGACAGTACGATATTTATGCATTGCCTGCCTGCCGTGAGAGAATATGAGGTTACAAATGAAATTATAGAAGGACCTATGTCAGTCGTATTTGACGAGGCGGAGAACCGTATGCATACCATAAAGGCGGTTATGGTAGCTACTCTCGGAAACTGATAAGGTTTTGCAGGGGGAACGGTGTAATGGAAAAAAAGGTGCTGGCAGGCGCTTCCAGAGAAAAACAGAAATATTTTTTCGAGCCTGCCTTTAATGAAATACCGCAGGCGGTTAAGGATGAGATAAGGAATATATGCATACTTATGGCGGAAAGACTCGGATGTACTTTCCTTATGTCATTTGAGGAAACGGGAGACCTTGTTTTTGAAATAATTAAAAATGAGGGAGATTTTGACTTTGACGATATAGGCGCAGAATTGGAAATAAAAAGCCTTAAGTCCGAAAAGAAAGAATTGATAAAGGCTCTTAAACTGTGGTATGTTATAAATATGACTGATGAGGGAGTAAAAATCAGAGAAGAGCTTTTGAGGGAAAAGAATAACTAAGAGGGAGTGATTGAATATGCTTTTGGTAATAGACGTAGGAAATACTAATATTGTGCTGGGGGTTTATAAGGGCAGAAAGCTTATGGCAAGCTGGAGAATGACCACGTCCAATAAACAGACTGCGGATGAAATCGGCATATTCATACACTCGCTTTTTGACTATTCCGAAGTGGATGCGTCGGAACTGGAGGCGATAATAATATCATCGGTAGTGCCGAATATTATGTACTCGTTGACGCACGGACTTATCAAATACTTCCATATACAGCCGATGATAGTCGGCGCGGGAATGAAAACGGGAGTAAATCTTCTTATGGATAATCCGAGAGAAATGGGTTCGGACAGAATAGTTAAGCTGGTGGCTGCCCACGAAATATACGGCGGACCGGCTATGGTCATAGATTACAGTACGGCAACGACCTATGACGTAATAGACGCAAAGGGAGTTTTTGTTACGGGAATAACGGCGCCCGGTATACAGGTATGCGCCGACGCACTTATAGGAAGCACAGCACAGCTGCCGAGGGTGGAAATAAAAAAACCGAAATCAATAGTTGTAAAAAATACTATCGGAAGTCTTCAGGCAGGTATTGTTTACGGACATATCGGCGAGACAAAGTATATAATAGAGCAGGTAAAAAAAGAGCTGAACATTCCCGATATGAAAGTTATAGCCACAGGCGGACTTGCAAGGACAATGGAAAGCAACGAACCGCTGTTTGACGTTGTAGACCCTCTGCTTACGCTTAAGGGACTGCGTATAATCTATGAAAAAAATAAAAAGGTAAGGTCAGATAAGAAGTGAAAATAGGAAATGTAGAATTGCCCAACAATGTATTTCTCGGGCCGATGGCAGGCGTTACAGACAGGCCGTTTCGTACTTTATGCCATGAAATGGACTGCGGTCTTGTATATTCGGAAATGGTAAGCGCAAAGGGAATATATTATGATAACGCCAACACAAAGGAGCTTCTTGATATAGGAGAGGATGAAAAGCCGGCGTCTATACAGCTTTTCGGCTCAGACCCTGAAATTATGGGAGCTATGGCAAAGAAGATAGAAGGAATAAACGCAGATTTTGTTGACATAAATATGGGCTGCCCTGTACCGAAGGTAGTAAAAAACGGAGAAGGAAGCGCCCTTATGAAAACGCCGGAGCTTGCCGGAAAAATAATAAGAGCAATGGTTGACAGCCAAAAGAAACCCGTTACTGTAAAAATACGAAAAGGCTTTACGGAAGACATTGTAAATGCTGTAGAGATGGCTGTGATTGCGGAAGCTAACGGAGCTGCCGCCGTTGCCGTACACGGCAGAACCAGAGAGCAGTATTACAGCGGAAAGGCCGACTGGGATATAATTAAAAAGGTTAAAGAAGCCGTCAATATACCGGTTATAGGAAACGGGGATATATTTTCTCCCGAGGACGCTGAAAAAATGCTGGATTATACAGGCTGCGATGCGGTAATGATAGCCAGAGGAGCGCAGGGGAACCCGTGGATATTCAAAAGAACGGCGCATTATTTGAAAACAGGCGAGCTTTTGCCGCCGCCGTCTCCCGAGGAAAGAATAAATACGGCGCTTAGACATGCGGCGGAGCTTATAAGATATAAGGGAGAATATATAGGAGTAAGGCAGATGAGGACCCACATGGCATGGTATGTGAAAGGCGTAAAAGGAGCTTCATCTGTAAGGGATAAAATAAACCATGCCGAAAATTACGAGCAGATAGCCGAAATATTAAACGGCATAGAGTACTGAGGAGGATATTTATGAAGAAGTTTTTAAAAACAATTACAGGTGCGGTTTTAGCGATAGCATTATGCGCTTCATGCGCGCCTAAACAGGAAGAGACAGCGGCTGAACCAACGGCAAATCTTACAATAACTGTTTCACCGCTTACAGAAGAGCAGTTTGCAGAAACAAGCACAGAAGGACTGGAAAATCCCGTTATTGAAGATTTTTCAAATGTGGTTATAGAGCTTAAAATGGATAATATGGTTGCCGGAACGGAAAGAAGCGTTAAAATGACGGCTCTTAAAAACATTATGAGCGAAACGGGAGTAGGAACTTACTGGTACGGCGGCGGTTCAAGCCAGAACAATGCCGATGAAGATTTTTCCGTGTTCACTTCGGAGAATGTAATATACAGAAACGGTCTGACGGATGACGACATAAAAGCAATGTTTGAAGGTTATAATGCGGAAGTTACATATACTGGCACAGACGGACAGACAGTTGAAGAAACGATACCTTTTATTGATTCCGTTGTTTTTGAAAGCGGCAATTGATATTTTTACCTCCTCGGTTTTATCGGGGAGGTTTTTGTATATTTTTCAAAAAACGGATAAATAATAAACAAAATAACATTATTTTAAAGAAAATAATTTTGCTGTTGATTTTTAATTTTTATGTGCTATAATATCTTCATGTTCATAAAAAGGACGTCTGAGGAAAACTAAATCCGCACAGCGTTTTCAGAGAGCTGCCGTATGGTGAGAGGCAGTATCGCAAACGGGTGTTCCACTTTCCGAGTCCCCGGTGAAAGCCGGAGGGGTAAGCCCCTTACAGCTGTCGGAGAGGGCGGTTTTTATAATCGTCAATGCGGGTGGCAACGCGGGTATATTCTCGTCCCTGTTTTTAAACAGGGGCGTTTTTTTATTTCAGACGTAAAATATTTTCAGGAGGATGCAATATGTTAGACATTAAATTTTTAAGAGAAAATCCCGATATTGTAAAACAGAATATCAAAAATAAGTTTCAGGACAGAAAACTTCCCCTCGTCGACGAAGTTATTGAGCTTGACCTTGAAAACAGAAAGATTAAGCAGGAAGTTGAAGCCCTTCGTGCCGATAGAAACAAACTTTCAAAACAGATCGGCGGTCTTATGGCAAAGGGTGAAAAGGAAGAAGCCGAGAGGGTAAAAGCCGAAGTTGCAAAAAATTCTTCCAGAGTAGATGAACTTACAGAGAAAGAAAAAGAAGTTGAGGAAAAAATCAAAAAAATCATGATGACTATTCCCAACATAATCGACCCGTCTGTTCCCATAGGAAAAGATGACAGCGAAAATGTGGAAGTGCAGAAATACGGCGAACCTGTTGTTCCCGATTTTGAGGTTCCTTACCATACGGACATTATGGAAAGCTTTAACGGCATAGATCTTGACAGCGCCAGAAAGGTAGCCGGAAACGGTTTCTACTATCTAATGGGGGACATCGCGAGACTTCATTCTGCGGTTATTTCTTATGCCAGAGACTTTATGATAGACAGAGGCTTCACATACTGCGTTCCTCCTTTTATGATAAGAAGCGACGTTGTAACAGGCGTTATGAGTTTTGATGAAATGGACGCCATGATGTACAAAATCGAAGGAGAAGACCTCTACCTTATCGGTACAAGCGAACATTCAATGATCGGTAAATTTATCGATACAGTAAACAAAGAGGCTGACCTTCCTTATACTCTTACAAGCTACTCTCCTTGTTTCCGTAAGGAAAAAGGCGCTCACGGCATAGAGGAAAGAGGCGTTTACAGAATACATCAGTTTGAAAAACAGGAAATGATAGTGGTATGTAAACCCGAAGAAAGCAAGATGTGGTTTGATAAACTTTGGCAGAATACAGTAGACCTGTTCAGATCTATGGATATTCCCGTAAGAACGCTTGAATGTTGTTCGGGAGACCTTGCGGATCTTAAGGTTAAGTCTATCGACGTTGAAGCATGGTCGCCAAGACAGAAGAAATATTTTGAAGTAGGAAGCTGTTCAAATCTCGGAGACGCACAGGCAAGAAGATTGAGAATAAGAGTAGTCGGAGAAAACGGAGAAAGATACTTTGCTCATACTCTTAACAACACTGTCGTAGCTCCTCCCAGAATGCTTATAGCTTTCCTTGAAAATAATCTTCAGGCAGACGGAAGCGTAAGAATACCAGAAGTATTAAGACCTTATATGGGCGGAAAAGAAGCTCTTGTTCCGAAGAAATAAAAGTTCGGGCAGAATGATTTTGTGCTAACATGATAATAAAAAAGGAGAAGTCAAAAAGACCTCTCCTCAGATTGTAGACAAACGGATTTTTGGATAGCGGAAGGGTTCGGGAAACAGCTCCGTTTCCCGAGTGGAATCCGCAGGCAGAATTTATTTCTGCCGAGGAAAACAGCAGGTTTCAAAGCATTTTTGCTGATGGAACCTGCTGTTTCTGCAACTGTATCAACTCGTCGGAATCTTGATTTCGACGAAAGGTGTCGATTTTGTCGACACCTTCAGGAGAAGTCAAAAAGACTTCTCCTTTTTATCTTCCTATAAACCATGCCGCAACGGTAATCAGAAAAATATGCATTGGATAATAGAAATAAAACATATATTTTGCATTTTTGCCCCTTTCGCCGTTATAAGACAGAATAAACGGCAGAGCCAATATCATTGCGAACTGACATACATTATCAAACCCATATCTTATGGATAGCGGCAGGTAGAAAAGTGAAAATACCGCTAATACGGCAGATAAAGCCGTTTTCCTTTTTCCCGCAAAATACAACGCTACACCGAAAGTTATGACAATAATGCCTCCTTCGACCGAAAGAGGAAGAGGCAGAATAACGGATAGGTAATCAATAAAGCTGTAAATCTGCTGAGGTATGAAAATTCCCGACGCCGTCAGAAGGTCTATTATAAATATTATTGCCTCCTGTATAAGGAAAGGGAGTATAAGAACAATACATCCTGCGATTGCTCGGATTTTATTGTTTTTATAATTAAAAATCTCTTCCAGACATGACAGAAAATAAATTATATAAAATATTGTGGCAAAGATGTTGCAGCCGTAAAAAGTTCCGACAGGGCTGGGAAAACAGGTTTCCGTAAAAATATTCAGCAGTCCCATACCGACTGAAAACAAATATAGCCTAAGTATATATTTTTTCCTGTTTTTTGTATGCCTGAATCCCTCCGTTGACAGGAAAACAAATATAGGCATCGCAAGACGGCCTATAATGGTAAAAATATAAGGGATAGGAAGAATACCGTTGAAAAAGTAATATATGTGATCCAAAGTCATAAAAACAAGAGCCAGTATTTTCAGCTGAAACCCGTTCAGACCTTTATTTATGTCCATTTTATTCTCCTTTTAGTTGTATTCAATGGGAGAAACGTTTTCCCCATCGGCTTTATATAATGAAGAGTTTTCCGCTATATCGGGACGCATTTTCAGCGCGTCTTTCAGTTTTTCTAAATCTTCTTCTTCTATCCTCAGGGATATTCCGCAGGAAGCGGATATGCTCCTGAGAGTAGGCATTACGGATACATTGATTATGCCGCTCAGATATTTTTCGGCGGCAACGGCATAATGAGTAGATTTAAACGCCATTGTATAGTAAATACAGGTTCTCATAAAAACACCTCAAAAAAGATTATAGTGATTTATTATATAAAAAACAACATATTTGTAATAAACGGCAAAAATCAATAAGTTGCTAATTATGTAAATCAAGTGGTATACTGAATATAAATTTTATATGAAAGGACCGATTTTATGCCCGGATTTATAGATGCAAGAGGAAAAGCCTGTCCTATGCCGGTTGTACTTGCCAAACAGCAGCTGGATAAAGGGGAGCAAAAGCTGACGGTGATGGTAGATAATGAAACAGCGGTGGAAAACCTGAAAAGGCTTGCCTCACACTGCGGCGCGGAAACCGAAGTTGAGTACAGGACGGACGGAATAGCAGTCATATTCAACGGTGGTAATGCTGATACAGAACAAAAAAATATTTCGGATATATGCGAATGTAAAAAAGGAGGATATACGATATTTTTCGGAAAAGATTATGTCGGCGAGGGTGATTATACACTCGGGAACAACCTTGCGAAAATGGCTCTGTATACCCTTTCCGAAAGCGATGACGCACCGGATTGCGTTATATTTATGAACAGCGGCGTAAAACTGCCGACAAGCGAAAAGATGGATATAATAAACAGTCTTTCGGTTCTTCAATCAAAGGGTACGGAAATACTTGTATGTGGTACATGCCTTAACTATTACGGTCTTACCGATAAACTGAAAATAGGAACGGTAAGCAATATGTATGAAATAATGGAAAAGCTTAAAGAAGCCGAAAAAATAATAAATATGTAAATAAAGAAAAACAGTCCGTTTTAACAATATGCTTCAACGAACTGTTTTTTTATTTTGAAACTCAAATTTTATTTGGATATTTTCTGCGCTCTCATGGCGTTTATTATCGCTATTACCGAAACGCCTACGTCTGCGAATACTGCCTGCCACATGTTGGACATGCCGAGGGCGCTGAGTATAAGAACGAGTATTTTTACGGCAATAGCAAAGATAATGTTTTGACGTACTATATTTTTTGTTTTTTCCGCTATTTTCAATGTTAACGGGATTTTTGACGGTTTATCGTCCATAAGGACAATGTCGGCGGCCTCTATGGCGGCGTCGGAACCGAGTGCCCCCATTGCTATTCCGACATCGGCTCTGGAAAGTGAAGGAGCATCGTTTATGCCGTCCCCGACAAATATTACGGAACCCAATGATTTATCTATTATTTCGGAAAGTTTTTCTACTTTATCCGACGGAAGAAGTTCGGAATATACTGTATCTATACCAAGCTCTTCGCCTATTTTTTTCGCAACGGCTTTTTTGTCGCCCGAAAGTATAACCGTGTTTTTTATGCCTGCTGATTTAAGGGCGGCAATTGCCGATTTTGAATCGTCCTTTATTTTATCGGATATTATTATATATCCGGCGTACTTGCCGTCGACTGACGTATGGATAACCGTACCGAAACTGTCGCAGTCTATATATTCGCAGCCGACTTCCTCCATAAGTCTCGCATTTCCCGCAAATACAATTTTTCCGTCGACTACGGCTTTTACGCCTCGTCCCGACAGCTCTTCCGTATCGGATACTCTTCCTGTATCAAGCTGAGCTTTACATGCCTTTTTTAATGACAGCGATATTGGATGATCGGAAAAACTTTCCGCAACAGCTGTTATTTCCATAAGCTCTTCTTCGGACATACCCACCGGATGGATTTCCGTTACAAAGAAAGAACCTTTTGTAAGAGTGCCTGTTTTATCAAATACAACGGTATCGGCTTTTGTTACGGCCTCCATATAGTTTGAACCTTTAATCAGTATTCCGTTTCTTGAAGCACAGCCTATACCGCTGAAATATGAAAGAGGTATCGATATTACAAGGGCGCAGGGGCATGATACTACGAGGAAATTAAGCGCTCTCATCATCCAGTCTTTGAAATCTCCGCCAAGAAAAACAGGCGGCAGGAAAGCAAGAATTAAAGCGAAAATAACAACTATCGGCGTATAGTAGCGGGCGAATTTTGTTATAAAGTTTTCGGTATGAGCCTTGTTTTCGGCAGAATTTTCAACTAACTCCAAAATTTTCGCAACTGTAGAGTCGGAATATTCTTTTGTTACTTTTACTTTCAAAAGACCGTTTATATTAATACATCCGTTTATAACGCTGTCTCCTGCCGATACGTCCATTGGCATTGATTCGCCTGTAAGCGCTGTCGTGTTTAGGCTTGAAGAACCTTCGGTTATTATTCCGTCAAGAGGAACTTTTTCGCCGGGCTTTATTATAATTATATCGCCGACAGACGCTTCGTCAGGGTCTATTTGTTCTACTTTTCCGTCTCTTTCCACATTAACATATTCAGGGCATATATCCATAAGTGCCGATATGGAATTTCTGCTTTTTCCTACTGCTATAGATTCAAAAAGGTCGCCGACCTGATAGAAAAGCATTACAAATACGGCTTCGGGATATTCTCCTATACAAATTGCGCCTATTGTCGCAAGACACATAAGAAAGTTTTCGTCAAATACCTGACCATGGAGAATATTGACGGCTGCTTTTTTTAACACAGGCAGACCGACTGTAAGATACGGCATCATAAACAATATAAATCTCGTAAATCCTTCGGGCTTGAGCAGGGTAAAGATAATGAAAAGTACCGCAGCCGCTATTATTCGATAAAGGGAATGTTTTTGTTTCTTTGTCAAATAATCACCTCATTTTATAATTATCGAGCAGTCGGGTTCTATTTTTGATATTGCCGATGACGCCTCCTTAAGTATGCTTTCAAACTTATCGTCGTCGGCGTCCAAAGTAAGTTTTTGAGTCATAAAGCTGACGGTAGCTTTGTTTACTCCGGGTATTTTGTTTATTGCCGTTTCCATTTTGGCGGCACAGTTTGCGCAGTCAAGTTCTGCAAGTTTATAAGATTTTTTCATAATTATTTCCTCCTCTGGTTGTTTATTCGCATAAATGTTCCATTCCGTTGCCGAGTATAGTCCTTACATGGTCGTCGGCCAGGGAATAGAAAACTGTTTTACCTTCTCGTCTGAATTTTACAAGCTGCGCTTGTTTTAAAATTCTCAGCTGATGCGATATTGCGGACATACTCATATTCAAAAGCTGAGATATATCGAATACGCACATTTCGGATTCAAAAAGAACATAAAGTATTTTAATTCTTGTACTGTCGCCGAATATTTTAAAAAGTTCGGCAAGGTCGTACAATATTTCCTCATCGGGCATAGACTCGTTTACTTTTTCTATTATGTCGCTTTGGGCGTGCATAAATTCCAAAGCAGTATTATCTTCGTTCATTTGCTCATCTCCTTAATTGAATAATTGTTCAAGCGTTAAGTTCATTATATGCACTGTTATTAAAAAAAGCAAGAGGTTTTTTATTTTTTATAAAAATATTCGGCTGAAAAAAGAAAAATACCCCCGTACAGATAGACTGTTTAATGAAAGTCTTTCATGTACGGAGGTCTGAAACGGTTAATTTTCTTCAAATTTATTTATTAAGTCTATCATAGACTGCATAGGCGGAGTTACCCACTTGTTTTTATGATATATGAGCTGTCGCCATACGCCCGTCGGTTTTTGGGAAACTTTAAGTTTAATGAGAGTACCTTTTTCAAGGGAACTTTTTACGGCATATTCGGGAAGGAATGAAATTCCCGCGCCGTGTTCCAAAAGGCTTTTAATTATATTTACATTTCCCAGTTCCAAAAAAGGATGTATTTCCAATGTTTCGGCAGCCATAAGCTCATCCAGATGTTTTCTGTAACTCATATTTCTTTCGGTAAGTATAAAGTCGCAGGAGGCAAGTTCCTTGGGCGTAAATATTTTATCGGCGTCGGCGTAGTTCGGTGAGGCTACAAAACAGACTTCTTCCTTCCTTTCCAGAGCCGTAACAAGGTCTGAGGAATATATGCGCTTATCCAGAGTATACACGAGGTCAGCCTCGTTGTGGCGCAGCATGTGGAAAATGTCGTCTGTTCCGCCTGTGGAAATGATAAGCTCGACTTTAGGATAATTTTTATGATATATTTCCAGAATATCGGGGAAAAATGACGTACACAGCGATTCCGCCATAGCTATTCTCAGATGTCCGCTTTCTTCGGGCAGCTTACGCATTGCTGTTTTAGCGTCTTGGGCGGTACGCATTATTTTTTGGGCAAAATCAACGAATTGTATGCCCGAAGCCGTAAGGCGTACCGTTTTATGTATACGTTCAAAAAGCAGGGTCTCAAATTCCTGTTCAAGCTGCTGTATTTGGGTTGTTACCGTAGATTGGGAATATCCGAGTATTGCGGCGGCTTTGGAAAAACTGCACTGTTCCGCAACACATAAAAATGTGCGTATATTTCTTAGTTCCATTTAATCCTCCTGAAAAATAATATATTAATTTTTTCGAACTATACTATAGAAATTATCGGTTTTACAAAACTATAATCAGAGTATATAATTTAACTATCGGTTGTGTCAACCATATGAAAAGACTTTTAGGGTCTTAAGGAAAAATTGAGGGGGAAAAGTATGAAGGGAAAGAAAACGGAAATTTCCGGAAAGACCCATCAGAACGGCGGCTTCGGAAGCGGAGTCGGATTTGTGCTGGCATGCGTCGGTTCTGCCGTAGGTATGGGAAATATATGGATGTTTCCATACCGTGTAGGACAATACGGAGGAGGCGCGTTCCTTGTACCGTATATATTGTTCGTAGCATTGTTCGGACTTGTCGGCCTTTCGGCAGAGTTTGCCATAGGAAGAAGGGCAGGAACAGGTACATTAGGCGCTTACGAATATTGTTGGAATAAAAGAAAAAAAGGAAAACTCGGATATGTTCTCGGTTGGATACCCTTGATGGGATCACTGGGAATAGCCATAGGATATTCCGTAATAGTAGGCTGGGTGCTTCGTTCGCTTGGCGGCTCTCTCACCGGGGCATTGCTTACGGAGGACGCTGCGACATATTTCAGCCAGGCTACGGGCGATTTCGGAAGCGTGCCATGGCATCTTATAATAGTTGCGGTATCTGCGCTCATACTTATGTTCGGAGCTACAAAGGGAATAGAAAAAATAAATAAAATACTTATGCCGGCATTCTTTATACTTTTTGCCATATTGGCTGTAAGAGTAGCGTTTTTGCCAGGCGCATCAGAGGGATATAAATTTTTGTTTATCCCCGACTGGAGCAAGCTTTTGGAAGTTGACACATGGGTAATGGCTATGGGTCAGGCATTTTTCTCGCTTTCCATAACGGGTTCGGGAATGATAGTATACGGAACGTATTTATCAAAGGACGAAGATATACCGAAAGCGTCGGTTCGTACGGCGATATTCGATACTATTGCGGCAATGCTTGCGGCGCTTGCCATAATGCCTGCTGTATTTGCATTCGGTATAGAGCCCAATTCGGGACCGCCGCTTATGTTTATAACTCTTCCAAATATATTTAAGCAGATGCCTATGGGACAGCTTTTTGCCGTACTGTTCTTCGTTTCTGTAGTATTTGCGGGAGTAACAAGCCTTATAAATATGTTTGAGGCTGTAAGCGAATCGTGGCAGACAAGATTTAAACTTCCCAGAAAAGCAGCCGTTGCTCTTTGTGCGGGAATAGCCTTTGTTGTAGGTCTGTTTTTGGAGGCTGAACCGAAAGTCGGAAGCTGGATGGACTTCATAACGATTATAGTAGTTCCTTTCGGAGCCGTTCTCGGAGCTGTATCCATATACTATATACTGGGCTATGACGAGATAAAGGAAGAACTGGAAGAAGGAAGAAGTAAGCCTTTGGGAAAATACTTTAAGCCTTTAGCAAAATATGTATATGTACCGATGTCCGTAATAGTATTTGTACTCGGTATCCTCTATGGCGGAATAGGATAAAAACTCGACCGCTGCCGGTGCAAACCGCGTGAAAGCCGCGGCGCAAAGCGTTTCGTCGTAGACGAAATTTGAGAACTTGTTAGTGGCAGAGGAAGGGAGAGTTTTTATCTGTGAGACACGAAGTATTACGAACGGGAGTGAGTAAGACGAGATAGTCGAACAGAGGGCAGAATATCGACCGCTGCCAGAGCAAACCGCGTGAAAGTCGTGGCGCAAAGCGTTTCGTCGTAGACGAAATTTGAGAACTTGTTAGTGGCAGATGAATAAAAACGATTGAACCAAGCCCCACCGAAAACGGTGGGGTTTTTGTATGCAAAAATATAGGCAGTATATAAGTATTGTAATTTTATTCAAATATTTTTTAACGAAATTCAGAGGATTAAATTGATAAAAATAACATCTTTAGATATGTGATCGCCGAAAATTTGAATGGCTGTTTAGAGTATAATATGACTGCTGTTTATATATTTTGTTCAATTTCGGCTTTTTACAACTTGAAGATTAATATTAATTTGTTTTATATATGCTATATTTACAAAATAATTAAAAGGGTGTATTTTCAGATTGAATTAATAGCGCTGTTTAGTTCAAGTATAATCTGATGACTTTGTTTTATTATTAAAGGAGGATCAACAATGAAGGGGAAGATAGCGAAGTTTATTGCTACATTTTGTGTTGTAGCATTAATACCAACGACAGCATTTGGCTATGACGGGCATATTAAAGAAAATAAAGATATAGAAACTATTATGGAAGTTAATGAATCTGACTATGGCATAGATGTTATTATGGAAGTTAATGAATTTGACTATGGCGGTAAGACTTCAAATATTGAAACTTTTACTTTTAAGAGGACAAAATATGTCCCTCTGAGAACTGTTGCCAATTTCCTCGGCAAAGAAGTCAGCTATGATGCCATCGCTGAAAGGATAGATATAACCGATAGAAATTCCGGAACCGTATCTTGTTTTTCAGAAGAAGTCGGGTTGTCGGCAACCCCTAAATTTGTAGATACAGATATATACTATAATGGATGTAAGCTTCAGGACATAAGTACGGAGTTTACGAATGAGGCAAAAAAGATAGGCAACACTTCTATGCCGATATTTAATTACAATGACAAAGTATATGTGCCTTTAAAATTGCTTACTGGGGGTTTGGGCTCCTAAGAGAATATGACCAAAAGAAGGTAAAAATAACTGAACCGTCTGACAAACTACAGTTTATTCCCGATGCAAAGACAGGATATAAAGCCTATGGCGAGATATTTGAAAACAACAGTGAAATTGATGAAAAATTGATTGAAGAGGCATTGCTTAGACAATGGAATCACTATAGTAAGCCTTTTGAGGTTGAAATGGAATATAACACTTTATATTATTTAGGCAAGCCTACTATAGAGGTAAATGTTTCGATTTTGAATTTCGATGCGTATCTTCAAACAGGTGCATACGAAGTAATGAAGTAAAAAATTATAAAAATTTTCGGATTTTTCATTAAAAGAAACAGGAGACGCATATTATGAGAAAATATCAGAGAAAAAAGAAACCGCTGATTTTAATTTTAGTATTTGCCATGCTTTTATGCAATTCGGTTCTAGCCGCGGAAAAAAACGAACTGAACGGATTGACGAGCAGTGAATATATTGAAAATAAGGAAAATAAAAAAGCGCTTGTCAATCTGGAGAAAATTAATATCTCATTTAAAGGGAAAAGCATTTCCTGTGATGCGTTTATGTATTACGGTAATCTTTTTGTCCCTATAAGGAATATAGTCGAGGTTATGAATAAATCTATAATATATGATGAAACAGGAAATATAAGGATATGGGATATTGTTTCCGAGAGTGCTTACGAGGGAATATTATTTGAAAACAAGGAAACAGAGGCAGAATTTAATCAGATTCCCGTATATTATATGGATAAAGTGCTTGCATATAATGACCCGTCTTACGACTGGATTTGTCCAAGCGGATTTAACTGCGGAGGATATATATATGACAGTATAGCCGATTTGGCTGAGGCGTTTGGGTGTTACTGGTATTATGATGAAACGGGCAATATTATTATAGAAGAGCCAAGCGGACGGATAAAGCGTGTCGATAATAGAATAGCAAGTCTGCACTATGCGGCGGATGACTATGATTATAGGCTGGAAATAATACCTTCGGTAGATGATGATTTACTGAAAGAAGCTGAACGCATGACATGGAGCGACAGAACAAAAAGCGGTCTATTGATTGAGGAATGCAAAACGAGTGCATTTACCCATGACGGAAAAACATATATTTGTGCAGATATACTTTCAAATAATGTTTATATCTTCAAAGGTGAATTTTCTAAAGAGAGTTCTGTGTTAACTTATGTTTACGAAATTCTATAATCGAAAATAATAATACACGGCGGAGAACAAAATTCTTTGCCGTGTATTTATATATGCCGATTAAATATAAAACTCGTTATTTTTTCTTTCTTCACATGCTTTACGCAGTCGTTCCGTCAAACCGTTAAGAAGTTCTTCGGGAAGACTTCTGCTTTTTGCAGGACAAATTTTAATGCATCTCATACAGTTTATACATATATCGGAATCTGTTTTTGTACCGTCTGAGGAAATGGCTTTAACAGGGCATTTCAATGCGCATAGTCCGCAGTTGGTACAGGATGTTTCGTTTACAAGTATCGGCATAGGGGAGCTGTGGCGTTCCTTATAAGGTCTGTTCCCCGAAATAACAGGTCGGTCGGATTTTCCAGCTTTGAGTTTATCTATTATAGCTGACGAAAACTTTCGCAGCTCCTCCTTGTCTGAGCAGTCAGGACGACCTTTTCCGAAAACGTGCATAATATTATGCTCCGTTACTGCGGCGCATGCGGCGATTACGGAAAAACCGTTGGCTTCGGTTAAGTCCGCCAGTTCAAGCAAAGCGTCCTCAAAAGCTCTGTTTCCGAATGTTACACATACAACAGCAGGAGTATTTTCGCCGTGTATATGTAAAAGTCTTTCTTCGGCTGTTTTAGGTATTCGTCCGCCGTAGCACGGAACGGAAAACAAACAAAGGCTATCAGACTCTATATGTATTTCTTCCGTAACTTCTTCGCATAAATCGATAACTGTTTCTTCACAGCCGAATGCTTTTATAATTTCCTCGGCAACCTCCATACTTGAGCCTGTCGGACTGAAATTTATATTATATATTTTTTTCATCGTTTGCCTCCTAAAAATTTTATTTTTTGCTGTAAGGCGTATCTTCCAAAGGAAGTTTTGTCCTGAAATTTCCGTCGCGGTTGTAATATGCCAGTTGCAGTGCGGGAGCGGTAGGTATGGCGGCAATTTCGCCTATACCCTTTGCACCGAGAGCGGGGCCGTTTATTTTTTTGCCTATTACAACAGGTTCTATTTCGGGAACTTTATCTGCTCTTAAAAGCCCGAGAGTACCCATCTTTGCCAACGGTCTGCCTTTGTCAAGGGGATAATCCTCCGTTAAGGCATAACCCATACTCATTACAACTCCGCCTTCTATCTGCCCTTCCAAAGCTTTGGGATTTACGGGATTTCCGACGTCATGTACGGCGGTGATTTTTTTAACTGTGCCGTCATCATTCAGTTCCGCTACATGAACCGCATATCCGTATGCCACATGGCTGACGGGGTTTTCTTTATCAGAACCCATTTTGTCGGTTATTCCCGTATATTCGCCGTAAAACTCTCTTCCGTCCAGACTTTCGAGAGAGCCGTTTTCATCAATGGCGGCTTTCAGTTCTTTCGCGGCTCTTACGGCTGCTTCTCCTGTAAAAAGAGTTTGGCGCGAAGCGGTTGTGTTTCCTGCGTTCGGCGAAAATTTAGTATCGGGAGTATCGTAGATTATTTTTTCGGGAGGCAGACCTGTTACTTGACATATCATTTGTACCTGAACAGTTCCCATGCCCTGACCTATACATGCCGCCGATGACGTTACATGCGCTTTTCCGTCCCTGACGGTTATAAGGCAACGTCCTGTGTCGGGTATGCCGACTCCGAGACCGCTGTTTTTAAGGGCGCAGGCGATACCGACTTTGGGATTTTTTTCGCATATATCTCTTACTGACTCCAACGCTTCCGCTATTGCGGTCGTTTCATCGGCTATCTGTCCGTTTGGCATAATATCGCCGGGTTTTAAAGCGTTTCTTCGGCGTATTTCAAAGGGCGATATTCCTACGATTTCAGCCAGCTTATTCAGATTACATTCGGTGGCAAAACAGCTTTGCGTAACTCCGAAGCCTCTGAATGCTCCGGCAGGCGGATTGTTTGTATAATATGCTTTTCCCGTAATATCAATATTTTGGTAGTTATACGGTCCTGCGGCATGGGTGCATGCTCTTTGCAATACGGGACCGCCCAGACTTGCATAAGCGCCTGTATCGGATATTATTACGGCTTTCATTGCCGTAAGATAACCGTTTTCATCGCAGGCAGTCGTAAAGTCCATTTCCATAGCATGTCTCTTAGGGTGAACCAATATGCTTTCTGCCCTTGTAAGTTTTACTTTTACAGGACGATTGGTTTTTTGTGCCAAAAGGGCGGCATGATGCTGTACGCTCATATCTTCTTTGCCGCCGAACCCTCCTCCTACCATAGCGGCAGATACACGGACTTTATCAAGCGGAAGTCCGAGTGCATCGGAACACTCTCTCTGGGTTTGATAAATACCCTGGTCGCCGCTTATTATATGTATCCCGTCGTCTTCGGGAAATGCAACGGCACATTCGGGTTCCATGAAGGCATGCTCTGTAAACGGAACGCTGTAATGATATGTTACTTTATGCTTGCTTTTTGATATTATATCATCGGCATTACCTCTTACAAGATGTTCGTATGCAAGGAGATTTCCGTCCTCATGTACTGACGGAGCGTTTTCAGCCATTGCTTCTTCGGGTGAAAAAACCGCCTGCAAGGGTTTGTATTGTACCTTTACGGCTTTTTTGGCGGTTTCCAGTATTTCGGGAGTTTCCACAGCTATAAGCACGATTGCGTCTCCGAGATAGTGCGTCGTTTTTCCGACGGGTATAAGTACGTCCCAGTCTCTTTTAAGATGACCGACCTTTTGAGTGCCGGGTATGTCTTTTGCAGTCATTACGCATGCCACGCCGTTGATTTTTTCCGCTTCGGACGTATCGATTGAAAGTATTTCCGCTCTTGGGTATTCGCTTCTTAAAGCAGAGCCGTAAAGCATGTTTTCCATGTAATAATCATCGGCATACATGGCTGTTCCCGTTATTTTTGCCTCTGCGTCCACACGCACAGTACTTTCGCCCAATATACCTGTGTCAACGGACTTTTCGGGAACTGCTCCGTTCCTGAACATTTCCGCGGCAAGAAGTATTGCTTCTTCTATTTTTTTGTAGCCTGTACATCTGCACAGATTATTTTTTATGGCAGACTTTACAGCGTCTCTTGTGGGATTCGGATTTCTGTCCAGAAGAGCTTTGGCACAGATTACCATTCCGGGAATACAAAATCCGCACTGTACCGCTCCTGCTTTAGAGAAAGCATATACATATATAGCCCTTTCCTTATCAGACAAGCCCTCGGCAGTAAGTATACTTTTTCCGTCCAGTTTATCGGTTTTTTGCACGCAGGCTTTTACCGCTTTTCCGTCTATCAATACCGTACATGTACCGCATGCGCCTTCATTACATCCGTTTTTTACAGATGTAAGTCTGAGGGTATCTCTTAAAAATGACATAAGGCTGATGTTTTCCGTAACTGTGTATGTAACTCCGTTTACTGTTAATACGGCCATTCTATCACTCTCCCTTCTCTATTTAAGACCATGTTATCATTTATGTGAGTTTTATTCAAGAATGTTAAAAACAGTACGTTATACTATATAAAATATAATGACTTTTTCGTTAACAGCTTTATTTATATCTTGTTTAATGGTATAATTCAGATAACTGATTACGAATATATTATACATTATATAGTAAATTATTACAAAGGGGTGAATTATATGGCTGTAGGTGTCAGTGAAAAGCGTGTTGACGCGTATGATAAGGTAACGGGCCGAGCTAAATATACGGATGATATGACCGAAAAAAACTTCCTTGTGGCAAAGGTTTTCAGGTCTACGATAGCCAACGGAGTCGTAAAGTCCATTGATGTTTCCGAAGCGGAAAAAATACCCGGCGTTGTAAAAATAGTAACATGCTTTGACGTTCCGAAAATAAAACTTCCGACAGCGGGACATCCGTGGTCTACCGATCCGTCCCACCAGGACGTTGCGGACAGACTTATTCTTACTGAAAGAGTGAGATATTATGGAGATGATGTCGCCGCTGTAATAGCAGAGGACGAGGTTGCCGCAAACAGAGCGATAAGAGCGATTAAAGCGGAGTATGAGGAATATCCTTTCGTTCTAGATCAGATTGAGGCAATGCAGGACGGCGCCCCCGTTGTGCAGGAAGGATATGAAAATAATGTATTAAGGCATACGTCCATGGAAAAAGGTAATTATGACGAAGCTATAAAGGAAGAGGGACTTATAAAATTCGAGGGCTGGTACGATACGCCGACGGTGCAGCACTGTCATATGGAAAACCATATATGTTACGCTTATATTGAGGGAGGAAGAATAGTAATCGTAACGTCCACGCAGATACCCCATATCGTGCGTAGGGTAGTTGGTCAGGCATTGGGTATACCCTGGGGAAAGGTAAGGGTCATAAAACCTTATATAGGCGGCGGCTTCGGAAATAAGCAGGACGTACTTTACGAACCGTTATGCGCCTATCTGACAACTCAGGTCGGAGGAAGACCCGTTAAGCTGGATATGACAAGGGAAGAAACTTTTGCGTGCAACAGAGTGCGACACGCCATAAGGGTTCACCTGATTACATATGCAAGACCGGACGGTACCTTTGTGGCAAGAAAATGCGAGTCTTATTCAAATCAGGGGGCTTATGCTTCCCATGGGCATAGTATAGCGGCTAAAGGAATAACGGCTTTCAGCCAGATATATAAATGCGACGCCTATGAAGCAGACGCATGGTCCATATATACAAACAGGACGTCGGCAGGCGCAATGAGGGCATACGGAATACCTCAGATAACATTCGCCATGGAAAGCCATGTTGAAGATATAGCAAGGAAACTGGGAATAGATTCCATTGAGATAAGACGCAAAAACATGATGGAAGTCGGATTCAAAGATGAGTTTTCCAAAAACGAAAACTATTTTGACAGTCTTAACCAGTGTATAGATAAAGGAATGGAATATATCAAGTGGAATGAAAAGCTTGAAAAATATAAAAATCAAACAGGCCCTGTAAGAAGAGGCGTAGGTATGTCTATTTTCTGGTATAACACAGCGGTGTGGCCCATAGCCCTTGAAACCAGCGGCTGCCGCATGGTTTTAAATCCCGACGGTTCCATACAGCTTCAGCTTGGAGAAACGGAAATAGGTCAGGGGGCAGATACGGTATTTGCCCAGATGGCGTCGGAAGTGCTGGGAATAAAGTTTGAGGACGTGCATGTCGTTTCATGTCAGGATACCGACATAACGCCTTTCGGAACGGGAGCCTATGCCTCCAGACAAACATATATAGCAGGCTTTGCCATAAAGCAGACGGGGCTTATATTAAAGGACAAAATACTCGGCCATGCCCAGGAACTTACAAGAATGGCAAAGGGAAATCTCGATATAAAGGACGGAAATATTGTAAGAGTTTCCGACGGCAGAGTTATGATGACGCTGGGAGAACTGTCAACCGAAGTTATGTACAGCCTTACGCACAGCGAGCATATTACGGCGGAAAGCACCTACCAGACAAAAAGCAATGCCTATTCGTTTGGATGTTCTTTTGCCGAGGTGGAAGTGGATATTCCGCTTTGCAAGGTAAAAGTATTGGATTTGATAAACGTACACGACTGCGGAAAGCTTATAAATCCCCAGCTGGCGGAAGGACAGGTTCACGGGGGAATGAGCATGGCTATAGGCTATGCCCTGAGCGAACAGTTATTGTATGATGAAAAAACAGGAAAGCCGCTTAACAACAACCTTCTTGATTACAAATTGTCCACAACTATGGATCACCCTCATCTGGAGGCTCAGTTTGTTGAAAATTACGAGCCGACAAGCGCATTCGGAACAAAGGCGTTGGGAGAACCTCCGGCTGTTCCCGGAGCGCCGGCAATAAGAAACGCAGTGTTAAACGCCACGGGGGTATCTGTAAATATACTTCCTCTTAATCCGCATAATCTTTTTAAGCGGTTTAAAGAAGAAGGTCTGATTTAAGGGGAGGTATGCCAAATGTATGATATTAAAGCTTTATATGAGGCTGAGTCGGTAAATCATGCAATACAATTACTGACGGAACATCCCGAGGCATTGGTAATAGCCGGAGGGAGCGATATACTCATAAAAATGAGAGAGGGAAAGCTGGCAGGAAAGGAACTTGTCAGTATTTACGGTCTTGATGAACTGAGAGGCGTTAAAGAGGAAGTCGACGGAACAATAAGGATACTTCCGCTTACCAGTTTTTCGCATATTACAAAAAATGAAATAATACAAAAATATATAAATGTTCTCGGAGAGGCTGTCGATATGGTCGGAGGACCTCAGATAAGAAATATAGGCACAATCGGAGGGAATACATGTAATGGCGTTACTTCGGCAGACTCGGCGTCCACATTACACGCCTATGACGCCTTTATGGAGATAACAGGACCTGAAGGAATAAGGACTATACCGATACATGATTTTTACATAAGCGCGGGAAAGGTTGACCTCAAGCATAATGAACTGCTTACGGCTATTCTTATTAAAAAGGAAAGCTATGAGGGGTATTTTGGACATTATATAAAATACGCAATGAGAAATGCCATGGACATAGCTACAACGGGATGTTCCGCAAATGTAAAACTGAGCGCAGATAAAAAGACTTTTGACGATGTGCGTATTGCCTACGGCGTAGCCGCCCCCGTTCCCGTAAGGGCAAAAAGCGCCGAGGATTATATAAGAGGAAAAGCTGTAACGGAGGAAAATATTGCGGCGTTTGCAAAAACCGCTTTAAATGACGTAAATCCGAGAACAAGCTGGAGAGCGTCAAAAGAACTGAGATTACAGCTGATAGAGGAGCTTTCCAAGAGAGCTGTTAAGGAATCCGTCAGACTTGCCGGAGGTGAGCTGTAATGCAGAGAAAACTTGTCAGATGTACAATAAACGGGAAATATACGGAAACAATGATTGACGTAAGGGCGTCCCTTACCGATATGCTGAGAAACGATTATAGGCTTACTTCGGTTAAAAAAGGCTGCGAAGTCGGAGAATGCGGAGCGTGTAACGTAATAATAGACGGGGAATGTTTTAATTCCTGTATATATCTTGCCGTGTGGGCGGACGGAAAGGAAATAAGAACGTTGGAAAGCCTTTTGGGACCTAACGGAGAACTTTCTGATATACAACAGGCGTTTATTGACGAGGGAGCGGTGCAGTGCGGTTTTTGTACTCCCGGATTTATAATGTCGGCAGTGGAAATATTGGAAAGCGGAAAAAGATATTCAAGAGACGAGTTGAAAAAGCTTCTTTCCGGACATCTTTGTCGTTGTACCGGATATGAAAATATAATAAACGCAGTGGAAAAAACTATGAATAAAAGGCTTGAAAAAGCCGGAACAGAATAAGAAAAACAAAAAAGGGCGTATTCCTGAAACGGGGTACGCTTTTTTTATGAAACAGCAGGCGAAATTAAAACTTTAATAGCTTGTTAAAAGTCTAAAGAATATAATAATCAGTACGGTAAACGGAAGTTTTAAAGGAGTGGATAATATGTCGACAATGGGAATGGTAACTTTTTGGCTGAGTTATGGGGCGATTATAACGCTGATAAATATAATATACTTACGCCGTGTAAATAAGGAATTAGACATGGAGTGTGAAAGGGCGGAAAGGTATAAAGAACGCTATGAGAAATTGAGGGAGTATATGAGATAAACTTACAGTAATAATAAATTTACTGAAAATAAAAGTTTGTTATTGTTAAACTGTGCAAAAATTTATTTGGCAATACTGTCGGTATGGAATGGCTTTTGCTTTCATATTTATGGATTGCCTTTTTATTTTTACAAATATTTCAAGTGGAAAAACTATTTATTTACGTGAAAACAAATAAATGCTTAAATGGTAGAAGTAAGGATCAAACTTGTTTTTCTGCAACAAAAAAGCCCTTAAAACCCAGTGATTTCAAGGACTTAACAGTCTGCGGGGGATGGGACTTGAACCCACATGAACGTACGTTCACTAGAACCTGAATCTAGCGCGTCTGCCAATTCCGCCACCTCCGCATAAAACAATAACCGTATAAAGATACGGTTATTGAAAATGTGTGCGACATGATTCGAACACGCGGCCTTCTGATCCGTAGTCAGACGCTCTATCCAGCTGAGCTACGCACACATATAAAGCACCTGTTTGAAAAGGTACTTTATTATATTATCACAAGGATATTATAAAATCAAGAGTTTTATATAAAAAATTTACGAATACTTAACAGAGCCTTTTTCTTGCCTGTCCGACGAAGCGGCGTTATAATAACGTAGAGGTGTTTTTTGTGATAGACTCATTTGGGAGAAAAATAGAATATCTTCGGGTATCGGTAACGGATAGGTGCAATCTCCGTTGCGGATACTGTATGCCTAACGGAATAACGAGCATACCTATGGAAGAAATACTGACCTTTGAGGAAATAGCGGAAGTTTGCAAAGCGGCAGCTTCTCTGGGGATAAAATATATACGGCTTACAGGGGGAGAACCGCTTGTAAGATATGATATAGAAAAGCTGGTATATATGATAAAATCCGTAGACGGTATAGAAAAGCTGACTATGACAACAAACGGTATTTTGCTTAAAGATAAACTGGCAAGTCTTATTAATGCAGGTATGGACGGCGTAAACATAAGCCTGGACACATTGGAAAATGAAAAATACGCATGCCTTACGGGTTTTGACTGCCTTGATAAAGTTGTTGAAGCCTTGGACGCCGCATGTGAAAGCGGTATAAAGGTAAAAATCAATACGGTTGTTCTTAAGGAAAATATCGATGAGTGTACCAAAATAGCGGAATTGGCAAAAGACAGACCTATAGACGTCCGTTTTATAGAATTAATGCCAATAGGCGAAGGGAAAAATTACAGCTCCATAAGCTGCGGAGAAGTGTTTGAGAGGCTGAAAAAAGTATATCCGAATATTTATTCGGAAACATCGGACAGGCTTACAGGTCCTGCCGTTTATTACGGTATAGACGGGTTTAAAGGGAAAATAGGTTTTATAAACGCCGTACACAATATGTTTTGCGAAAGCTGTAACAGAATAAGGCTTACATCAGACGGATTTTTAAAAACATGCCTTTGCTATGACAGCGGTGTAATGCTTAAAAATATACTTAGGGAAGGCAAAGATATACGTCCGTATATGGAGAAAGCAATTTATCAAAAACCGGAAAAGCATTGTTTTGAAAATAAAACGGAAATTACCGAAAAAAGAGGTATGTCGGGTATCGGCGGCTGATATTTTGTTATAAAATAAAAGGAGGAAATGGCTGTGAGAAGATATTCGGGGAGCCTGCCGCTTATACTTTTGCTTTTGGCAGGACTTGTGATAGGCGGATTTATAGGCGAATGGCTGAGCGCATATCCGTCGTTCTCATTTTTAAACTACGGAAAAACATTCGGACTCACATCACCTGTTGTTCTGGATTTGAATGTTCTTGTACTTACATTCGGTTTTACGGTCAGGTTTAACCTTGCCGGTATAATAGGTATTATTATAGCATTTTTTATATACAGAAGACTGTAATGGCAGAGGAGACAATATCATGGAAATAATTTTAGCTTCAAACTCATCAAGAAGAAAAAACCTGCTCACCATGCTTAACGTACCTTTCAGTGTAATGGAAAGCGGCGTTGACGAGCGTGTGGAGGAAGCCAACTATATGCAAAAAGGCGTTGAGCATACACCATACGAATGGGTAAGGGCAATTGCGGCAATAAAGGCAGAGGCCGTCGGCAACAGGGTCGAAGGAGAAAAAATAATAATTGCCGCCGATACAATAGTTACATATATGGGTAAAATACTTCACAGACCTTTTGAAAGAGAGGAAGCCGCAAGCATGTTAAGAACTCTTTCCGGACACAAGCATACGGTTTATACGGGTCTTGCCGTTATGTATAAGGACGCGGACGGAAAATATGAAACGCATACGTCGGTAACGGCTACGGACGTATATATGAGAGAACTTACAGATATGGAAATATCAAACTATGTCGACACGAAAGAGCCGTATGACAAAGCAGGCGGATACGGTATACAGGGAAAAGGCTCTTTGCTTATAGACCATATTGACGGAGATTATTTCAATGTTGTGGGACTTCCGCTTGTTAAGCTTTATAAGGAACTCAGTGATAATGGCGTAAATATAATGGATTTTTGGAAATAAAAAAGAATGAACTGCTTTTGCAGTTCATTCTTTTTTTGCTTCGTAATAGATTTTATATGCTTTATAAAGCTTGATTATTATTTTTATGTAAAATATCAGAGATATAAAACTCATAATCAGTATAATAATACTGAAACTCCAACCAAAACCATCTCCGAACGTGCTTAAAATATTGGCGGCAGCTGTATCGGAAAAGCTTTCGGACATGAATATACCGGAGCTGAATCCGATTAGGGCAATAATTACAATGCTTGCCGTTTCTGTAATGATATTTACGGCAGTCCATATTACAAAATAGTTTTTCATCATCTGTGCATCTAAATCAATGTCATTGTTTGTTTCGATAGTTCCGTATCCTGCTATTATTTTATATATCATTACAAACCCTAACAGCGTAAAAGCAAAACTTACAAGAGTTCCGACAGCTGTCGAGAAAAAGTTTATTCCCGCAAAGCCGCATATACAAACGGCGGCATAGTAGAATATCATTATTTTCGCAAACAGGGCGGCATTTGTGAAACAGTGTTCATCTTCATTCAGCTCGTTTATTCCAAGTAAAATAAATATTGAACCGATTACGCTCTCAATGCCGTGAAGAAAGCTCAATCCGAACATGGAAATCAGAAAACCGATAAAAATTTTTTTCATGGTATCACCTTCCGAAAACTATGGATTTGCGTTGTTAATAACTGCGTTCCCTCATACAGCGCTCAACTACTTCCCGTGCCGTATGTTCCTGCTCCTTTTTAACAAAAATTTTGTATTCCGTAAAAGAGGAAGATTTCATGCCGGCGGTATTTACTATGAAAGGGTCTCCTCCAAACAGAATGTCTCTGCCCATTCTGCTTCTTGCCATATCGGTGATTTTTGTTTTGAAACGAATATTCTCGTTTTCAAGCATATTAGTCAGACGATAGAATTCATCGGCATTTTGACTTATATATATTTCTTCGTAGGAGAACATATAAAACACCTCTTGACTTAAAACTTCAAAATTGTACTTGTATATAAACAAAGCATAACATAAAAGGCATATCTTTACAATTGAACGGAACAAGGAAAGGAAGCGGAATTATTTACAAATTTATACGGTTTTATTTGTATAAATTTCCTTGCCGTGTTTGACATTCCGCTATAGTGGGAAGACTGTAATTCTATAGGTAAATTACGGAGAAATATTTTGCCTTTACTAAATTTACATAAGTATAATATTGAAAAAAATACGGAAAACAGTTAATATTAAATATACTGGGAGTTTTATGCTTAAAATACAATAGACTTATAAACGGTCGGTTAACATATATGTAATTTATTGGTTGTTTGAGAGGGGAAAGCTATATGTTTGGAAAAGATATGGGAATAGATTTAGGTACGGCAAACACCCTTGTATATGTAAGAGGAAAAGGAATAGTCATCAGCGAACCGTCGGTTGTCGCTATAAATACAAATACGAACGAAGTTCTTGCGGTAGGTAACGAGGCGAAAGAGATGATAGGCAGGACGCCTGGGAATATAGTGGCGATACGCCCTATAAAAGATGGGGTTATAGCCGATTTTGCCATTACCCAGGCAATGCTGAGATATTTTATAGATAAGGCATATACAAGATCGTTTTTCGGGCCGAAGCCGAGGGTTATAATATGCGTGCCTTCAGGCGTTACGGAGGTTGAAAAAAGAGCTGTTACAGAGGCGGCAATTGCTGCCGGCGCAAAGGACAGAGAGGCATATTTGATAGAAGAGCCTATGGCTGCTTCCATAGGTGCGGGACTTCCCGTGGAAGAGCCTACGGGAAGCATGATAGTGGATATAGGCGGCGGAACAAGCGAAGTTGCCGTAATATCGTTGGGAGGAATAGTAACAAGTACGTCTTTGAGAGTAGGCGGAGATGAACTTGACGCATATATATCCGCTTTTATTAAAAAGGAATATAACCTTGCCATAGGGGACAGAACGGCGGAGGAAATAAAGCTTACAATCGGTTCCGCATATCCGAAGGACGTACTGGAGGAAATGGATATAAGAGGACGCGACTTGATAACGGGTCTTCCGAAAACGGCAACCATAACAAGCGATGAAATCCAGAAAGCCATATATGACCCTATACATGAAATAATAGATACCATAAGGCAAACATTGGAGTCTACGCCTCCCGAATTGGCTGCGGACGTAATGGAAACGGGAATAACATTGACAGGCGGCGGCGCTCTGTTGTCGGGACTTGACAGACTGATAACGGAGGAAACGGGTATGCCCGTAAATGTTGCGGACGACCCGTTAGACTGCGTTGCGAAGGGTACGGGAATGGTGTTGGAAAATATCGAAAAGTTAAAGGGCGTTCTAATATCGCCGAGGAAACCAAAATTTTAACGGGGAGCGTTTATAATTGAAATTTTTCCATGAATATAAAAAACAATTGCTAATACTGGCGACAATAGCGCTCGCTCTCATATCGTTTTTTACTGCCGGAAGAAAAATAAACGCGGCTTTTATGGATGATGTTTTCGGTTTTGTAATTACGCCTTTTCAAGGAGCGGTAGCCTCGGTAACGGGGTGGGTAAACGACGCTGTCGACGACATTATAAAAAGAAACGAACTTGCCGACGAAAACAGACAGCTGAAAGAACGTATAGAGGAACTGGAAGCGGAAAATAAACGCCTTTCACTCTATGAAGACGAAAACAAAAAACTGTCGGAGCTTTTGGAAGTATCAAGAAAATACCGTGAATACGATACGACAGGGGCAAATGTTATAGGCAAAGATACAGGCGTATGGTTTGACAGCTTCCTTATAGATAAGGGAAGCGGAGACGGTCTGGGCAATAACATGGCGGTTGTCAATGCAGGAGGTCTTGTCGGCAGAGTAGTTGACGCAAGTTCGACATATTCAAACGTATACAGCATATTGGACAGCCGTTCTTCGGTTTCGGCAAAAAGCTTGAGAACGGGTGATTTGGGCGTTGTTACCGGCGATCATGAATTGATGAAACAGGGACTTTGCAAAATGGAATACATAGATTCCGAGGCGGAGATAATGGAGGGCGACGAGATAATAACATCGGGTCTCAGCGACTATTATCCTGCCGGAATAAGTATCGGATATGTAACGGAGGTACATCAGGATCAGAACGGACTTACCAAATATGCCGTTATAGAGCCTAAGGTTGATTTTAAACATCTTGATACGGTGCTTGTCGTAACGGAAACCGTGGATAATACTGCGGAGGTGGAGTGATATGATTAACGCTGTCGTTACAGCCGCCGTACTCATAATAAATTTTATACTTCAGACAACGGTTTTACAGCTTATAGAAATACGAGGCGTTATACCCGATACAATGCTTATAATTATAGTGTCGTATTCGCTGTTGCGTGGGCAGAACGCCGGCGCTGCGGTCGGATTTTTCGCAGGTCTGCTTTACGATATATTTTTCGGAAGCGCTCTCGGATTTTATGCTTTGTTAGGTATGCTTACCGGTTATTTATGCGGAATAGCCCACAGGAATTTTTACAGGGAGAATTATGTGCTTCCCGTAACGCTTTCCGCCATAGCCAGTTTTGTAACGGGACTTGTGATATATGTAACGGGATTTTTGTTGAAAGGGAATTACAATGTTTTTTATTTCCTGTTCAGCGTTATCATACCGCAGGCTGTTTATACCGGAATAGCGGCTATTGTCGTTTACAGAATACTGTACAGCGTAAATAACGGTGTTGAGAAAAAGGAGAAGGAAAAGCGCAGGCTTTTCTAGTTTTCCGTAAAGGAATGAAGTGAATTGGATACATTTAAGGAAAGATTAAGCGAGCTGATGAAAAACCGGCTTTTCGTGCTTCTGGTTATTGTAGCCGCCATATTTGCCGTACTTGTATGCAGACTGTTTTATATGCAGATTGTAAACGGCGAGGAGGCCAGCGCAGGCATTACGTCCAGCGTAACCAGGGAGGTTTCCATGCCCGCGGCAAGAGGCAATATATATGACAGATACGGAAGACCGCTTGCGGTAAATGAAGCGGCTTTCTCCATTGAAATAGACGATAGTATAGCCGTAGATTATGAGGATAAAAACGAGCAGGTTGTTAAATTGTATGAGAAGATGAAAGAAAACGGATATACCGTTACGGATAATCTTCCCATTTCCAGAGATACGGAGCCGAAGTTTACAATATCAGGCGATGAGCTGGAGGAATGGAAGACCGATATAGGTCTGGATAAAAAACAGATGAGATATGACGCAGCTCGAACGCTTGAATATTTATATGATTCTTACGGATTAGATGAGACTGTTGATGAAAACAAAAAGAGGGAAATAGTTTCACTCGGTATCAATATCAGCGATAAAAACATAATGATTATGAACCTGATAATGACTATAGAGTCAAACGGCGGAGAAATAGTCGATGAGCTTCCCATATCAGAGGACAGACCTTATACGTTTATTATCGAAAACGAGAAAGAAATACAGAGATGGAAAAAGGATGTTTCCATGGAGGGCGAGGAACTTGACTATACAGCCGAGGAATCTATGGAATACCTTATCGACCTTTTCGGTATTCCGCAAAACATGTCTCCTGCTATGCAGAGAAAACTGGCGGCAGTAAGATATTCTCTTTATTTGCAGAGATTTAAAAAATATCAGCCGGTAACGGTGGCAAGGGAAATAAATGATAAGATAATAGCGGAAGTAAAGGAAAATCTCGACATATTCCCGGGAGTTTCGGTGGAAACGGAGTCCATGAGAAAATATGAAGAGGGCGACAAGTTTTCCAACATACTCGGTTATATAAGACAGATTTCCGACGAGGAACTGAAAGAGTATGAGCAGTATGGATACGATTCGGGAGATATAGTGGGAAAAACGGGAATAGAAAAGGTAATGGAACTGGAGTTGAACGGAAAAGACGGAAAAATGCTTGTGGAAGTCGACAATATGGGACGAAAAATAAGCACTTTGGAAACGGAAGCTCCTGTTTCAGGAAACGACGTATTCCTCACTATAGATAAAGACCTTCAAATAGCTGCGTATAATTATTTGGAGGACGCTCTGGCCGAGGCGATTATAACGAGACTTACATCGGAATTGGAAAAGGACGTGCCCGTTACGCTAAAACAGCTTTTTACGTCTATGATAGAAAGCGGAAGTATTTCGGTTTCAAGTATAATGAAGGCGGAGGAAGGGTATCAGCTTACGTTAAAAAACCTTATACTTTCATATAACAAAGACATAGATATAAGCGACAGCGAGCAGAAAACAGCCGCAAAGCAGGTGCTTACAAAAGCCGTCGAGGACGGTACGCTTTCATACACGACAATGATTTTTGTTATGCTGGAACAGGGTATAATAACAGCCGATGATAATTACAGGTCAAGGATAGTATCGGGAGAGCTTTCTCCTCTGGAAATAATAATCGATAAGCTCAGAACGGGAGACCTTACGCCTGCCGAAACAAATCTTAACCCGTGCAGCGGTTCGGTTGTAGTATCCGATGTAAATTCGGGAAAGACGCTTGCGCTCGTTACTTACCCGTCGTATGACAATAACGAGCTTGTAAATACATTTAATAACGAATATTATAATAAACTTCTGGAAGACCCGTCGACTCCTCTTGTAAACAGACCTCTTATGCAGAAAAAAGCGCCGGGTTCAACTCTTAAAATGGTAACGGCTGTAGCGGCTCTTGAAACGGGCATAATAACGCCAGAGCAGACTATAAAAGACGAAGGATTGTTTACGAAGGCAGGAACGCCCTATGCGCGATGTATGATATACTCGCTTAACGGAAGCACCCACGGATATGTGAATGTATCGCATGCGCTGGAGGTTTCGTGCAACTACTTCTTCTATGATGTCAGCTATATGCTTGGCGGAGAAACGGATGACCCGACAAGTCTTAAGGGTATAACCATACTTGACGAATACTATGACGCTTTCGGACTCAATTCTCCAACGGGAATGGAAATAGGAGAGAATCCTCCTTCTATGGCGTCTCCGTCATATAAAGAGGAAATTATGAAGTGGCAGAACCCCGAAGCAACGCCGAGCCAGACGAGGTGGACTTCCGGCGATACCATAAGGGCTGCCATAGGTCAGTCGGTAAACAGTTTTTCCGCCGCCAGCATGAACAAATATATAGCAACGCTGGCAAACGGAGGAACAAGATATAAAATGCACCTGATAGATAAGGTTAAGAGTTCCGACGGTTCGGTAACACAGCAGACGGAAGAGGTTGTGGAAAATATAATGGAAATAGACCGGGCGAACTTGGATGCGGTATATGAGGGAATGAGGCTTGTTACGCAGGGAAGTAAAGGAACCCTGAGAAACGTATTTAAGGATTTCCCTATTGATGTGGCCGCTAAGTCGGGTACAGCCGAGGAAAATAAAAATAACAGTTCGCATTCATGGTTTGTAGGATTTGCGCCGTATGATAATCCTCAGATAGCCGTAACGGTAATGATACCTTTCGGAGATGTTTCCGGCTCTCCGGCGGCGGTAACGGCAAGGAATATAATAGGGGAATATATGGGACTTAACTATGAACCGACAGGCGGATATATGGAAAACTATTTAACTGAATAAAGGCGACGGCGGATTTACCCCATCCGCCGTTACCGATGAACTTTAACAACAGAATATCATAAAATACGCAAAGAAGTTTTTGTAAAAAAATGGTGGTATTTGCTTACGAAACAGAGTGCCGCTCATGTATATTTTTGCTAGAATACAAATAAGCTAATTGTTTTGCACGAAACAAAGTGCGGAAATGTTCTTTTGCTAGGAGGATAACACATGAGTGAAGTAATAGTTGTAACAAGCGGAAAAGGCGGAGTCGGAAAAACGACGACTTCCGCTAATATCGGATGCGGTCTTGCGCTTGAAGGGAAAAAAGTAGTTCTGGTGGATTCCGACATAGGACTCAGAAATCTGGACGTCGTTATGGGACTGGAAAACAGAATAGTTTACGATTTGGTAGACGTTATAGAAGGCACGTGCAGATTAAAGCAGGCTCTTATAAAGGATAAACGATACCCGGGACTTTTTCTTCTGCCGGCGGCACAGACAAGAGATAAAAATGCGGTTTCGCCCGAGCAGATGAAAAAGCTGTGTCAGAATATAAAGGACATGGGTTTTGAATACATAATTATCGACTGTCCTGCCGGAATAGAACAGGGATTTAAAAACGCCGTAGCAGGCGCGGACAGAGCCGTAGTCGTAACTACTCCGGAAGTGAGCGCCGTAAGAGACGCCGACAGGATAATAGGTCTTTTGGAGGCAAACGGCATAAGTAACCCCGGTCTTATCGTCAATCGTTTAAGGGTTGACATGGTTAAAAGAGGCGACATGATGTCCGTGGACGACGTAAAGGAAATACTTTCGGTAGATGTTTTGGGAGTAGTGCCCGATGACGAGGACGTTGTGATTACCACCAATAAAGGGGAACCTGCCGTTACGGAAGAAAATTCCCGTGCGGGAAGAGCCTATAGAAATATTACTTTGAGGTTGATGGGAGAGGAAGTGCCGTTTATGGATCTTTCCGAAAACGAAGGATTTTTCGGAAGACTCAAAAAAATATTCGCGCGCTGATTTACTGTTCTGTTAAGGATGTGGATGTTATGGATATTCTCGGTTCGTTAAAAAATAATAATGCCAAAAGCGGCGGAGTCGCCAAGGACAGGCTTAAACTGGTGCTTGTGCATGACAGGGTAGGCTGCTCCTATACTGTGCTGGAAATGCTGAAGGCCGATATACTCAATGTCATTTCCGAATATATGGAGATAGACGATGAGGAACTTGATATAAGGCTTACTCATATTAAGGAAACGTCGGGAGAAGTTCCGGTGCTGTATGCCAATATTCCCATAAGAAGTATGAGAATGGCAAAAAGCGGCTGACTTAATTGAATTGATTTAAAATGGCGCATAATGTCAGGGGTTATACCCGATATTTGCGCTTTTTTATATAGGAGAAATAATTTTATGATAAGTGTTAGTAAGGCTAAAATACAAAATATTGATAAGTGGCTTATAGCGGCTGTATGCGCTTTAACCGTATTCGGCATAGTATGCGTGGGCAGCGCCCTCCGTATAAATTTGGGAGAGGACGCCTCGGGATACTACTCTCAGATGATTTTTTTTGCAAGCGGACTTGTAATAATGTTTTTTGTGGCGTTTCTCGATATTGATTATATATCAAGGTTTGACAGAGCTATCTATATTGTAAATATAATTTTACTTATTGCCGTAATACTTGTCGGTTCCAGCGCAAACAACGCCGTAAGATGGATAAAAATAGGCCCTATACGAATCCAGCCGTCGGAGTTTTCAAAAGTCATAATGATTTTTTGCATGGCAAATTTTATTGACAAAAAAAAGGATTCGATTAATAATATAAGTACATTGATACGCTTGGCAGTGCTTGTTATAGTGCCTGTAATGATGATCTTTGTCCAGCCGGCGCTTTCGGCATGCCTTGTTATTTTGTTTATTTTCTGCGTCCAGATGTTCGTTGCCGAATTGGACTACAGACTTATAGGGAAAATCTTAATAATTGTTGTTCCGATAATAGGAATTATTGTGCTTGACTCCATAAGGGAAGACCCGTTGTTTGTTGACCTTGTGCTTAAGGACTATATGATAACGCGTATAAGGGACCTTGTTATTCAGGACCCGGGATCGGAAACCTATTACCAGACAATGAAATCAATCAGTGCTATTTCCAGCGGACAGCTCACCGGCAAGGGACTTTACCAGGGTACGCTTAATCAGCTTTCCTATCTTCCCGAGCCGCAAAACGACTTTATTTTTTCAGTAATAGGTGAAGAATTTGGTTTTTTAGGTTGTATGCTGGTATTGGCTTTGCTGTTTTTTATAATTGTAAGATGTATAATGATAGCTATGGAAGCCAGAGATATGAAAGAAAGGCTCATAGCAGCCGGAGTGGCCGGAATGTTTGTTTTCCAGACTTTTGTAAATGTCGGCGTAGCCACGGGTATAATGCCTAATACGGGCATGTCCCTGCCTTTTGTAAGTTCCGGAGGAAGTTCGCTTTGGACAAACATGGTTGCTGTGGGATTGGTGTTAAATATTGACCTGCGTCATTCGAGGACGCTTTTTGAGGGGGAATTTTAATGAATATAGCACTTATAGCGCATGATAATAAGAAAAAATTGATGGAGAACCTATGCATAGCCTACAGGCATATACTTATTAAACATAACCTGTACGCTACGGGCGGAACAGGCCGTCTTGTAGAGGAAACGGCTAATCTTACGGTTCATAAATATCTTGCCGGACATCTCGGAGGGGAACAGCAGCTCGGGGCGCAGGTTGCCAACAATGACATAGACGTCGTTATTTTCCTTAGGGATCCGGTTGCGCCTAAAAGCTATGAACCGGACATAAACAGCATACTTCGTCTGTGCGACGTTCATAATATACCGCTTGCCAGCAACTTGGCAACTGCGGAGATACTTCTTTTGGCTCTTGACAGAGGAGATCTTGACTGGAGGAACATGATTTAATGGCGTTAAAGGTTTCGGCTGTATACTACGCCGTCGTCAACGTCCTGTTGTTTATTTTCATGGGTATTGATAAGCGTAGGGCGATAAAAGATAAGTGGCGTATAAAGGAAGCCACACTTTTGACAATGGGATTAATCGGAGGCGGAATCGGCGGCTTTATAGGGATGAAACTTTTTCATCACAAAACGAGGAAATGGTATTTTTATGCGGTGTTTGCCATAGGCGTCATACTGCATACAGCGATTTTGTTGATGTTAGGTAACATATTATAAAAAGTTTTCCGCATGGGTATACCTGTGCGGATTTCTTGCGTTATGAATATTTATCGGAGGGGATAATATGAATTTTAGGGACAAAGCGGACGTAGCTATAATCGGAGGCGGAATCGGCGGAATAATGACTGCCTACAGACTTCTCGAGAAAAATCCCGAACTTAAAGTATCGGTAATTGAAAGAGGACACGATATAGAAAAAAGGGTATGCCCCATGCTCACAAAAAAGACGGACCATTGTATAAAATGCGCTACATGCGCTATTATGGAAGGTATGGCAGGTGCAGGAGCTTTTTCCGACGGTAAATATGTTATTTCAACGGAGTACGGAGGATGGCTGACGGAGTTTTTGGAACCCGATACCGTTATAGATTATATAGAGCAGGCTGACGATATACTTGTGAAGTTCGGAGCGACGACGGAAAGGTTTATGCCTAGTAATGAACTGAAACTGGAATGTCTGAAGCATGATTTGCATATGTCGCAGGCACAGCTGAAGCATTTGGGTACGGACAGTAACTTTGAAACGATGAAAAAACTCATAAACGACCTTAAAACAAGGTGTGAGATAATTGTCGATACTGAGGTTACCGGAGTAGACAAAGATACAAGAACCATAACAATGGTAAACAAAGGAACCGAATACCATTTGGAAGCAAAATATATTGTATTTGCGGTAGGAAGATTCGGAAGCAGATTTTTTGCCAAATGGTGTCAGGAACATAATGTGGAACTGAAAAACAATCAGGTTGACATCGGGGTTAGGGTAGAACTTCCGGCAATTATATGGGACAATTTTTCTAAAAAAATATATGAGCCTAAAATATGGTACAGAAGCAAAAGGTACGGAGATACGACAAGAATGTTCTGTTTTAATGAAAGGGGCGGCGTAGTTACGGAAAATACGGACGGCGTGCTTACCGTAAACGGACATTCATACAGGGATGTGGCGAGAAAGACGGAAAACTCCAATTTTGCGTTGCTTTCAACTATCAGATTTACACAGCCCTTTAACGACCCTATCAGTTATGCAAGAAACGTGGCAAGCCTTGCCAATCTTATAGCGGGCGGAGGAGTCCTTGTGCAGAGACTGGGGGATTTGGAAAACGGACGAAGGACGGAATATAAACGTCTTGCGCAGTCTACCACGAGACCGACAATGCAGGCTGTTCCGGGTGATTTGAGTCTTTGTATGCCGAAAAGACAGCTTGATAATATTATAGAAACCCTCCATGCGTTGGATAAAATTGCGCCGGGTACGGCTAACTATGATACGCTTCTTTACGGTATAGAGTGTAAATATTACTCTGCAAGACCGCAGACGGAAGATTTTGAAATAAAAGGCTGTAAAGACATTTATGCCATAGGCGACGGCGCAGGCTTCACACGTTCGCTTTCACAGGCGGCTGCAAACGGACTTTATGTAGCCGATAAAATTTCAGAGAAAGAAAAATAATCAGAGGTTTACTTATGTTTGACAGATTATATCCGGACATTTATATAAAATCAATAGAACAGCTTCCCCTTAAGGAATTTAAAAGAAGGGGTATAAAAGCGTTTGTTTTTGACATAGACAACACGATAGCGCCGTATGATGTGGCAGAACCGGACGACCATACCATCGGCGTCCTTAATCACATAAAAGAAGAGGGCTTTAAAATATGCCTTCTGTCTAACAATAATGAAGAAAGAATAAAAATATTCAATAAAAAAATAGGCGCTTATGCCTACTGGAAGGCAGGAAAACCGGGCATAAAAACTTTGGAAAAGGCAATGAAAGACATGGGAAGCAACAGGGCTTCCACAGTAATGGTAGGCGACCAGATATTTACCGATATGTGGTGCGGACACAACGCAGGACTGCTTTGCGTAATGACGGCGCCTATATGTAACAGAGATCAGTTTGTAACAAAAATAAAAAGACCGTTGGAGAAACTGATAATGTCGTTTTATTTCAGGAGGAAAAGGAAACATGTGCGTTGATTTGATAAACGGAAAAACCCAAGTATACGGTATAATAGGAAACCCTGTGGAAAAATCCTTTTCCCCCATATTGCAGAACACAATAGCCGAAGAATTCGGGAAAAAAGTTGCCTATGTTCCGTTCAAGGTGGATAAGGGATGTGTAAAAACGGCGGTAGACGGCGGACGCGCCCTCGGAATAAGAGGGTTTAACGTTACGGTTCCCCACAAAGTCGAAGTTATGGAATCGCTGTGTTCTATAGACGCAGCCGCTGAAAAAATAGGCGCGGTAAATACGCTTAAATTGACCGAGAACGGATATGTAGGATACAATACCGACATAATAGGATTAAAGAAATGTTTTGAGAGCAGAAATATAGAAATAAAAAATAATACGGTAGTTCTCATCGGAGCGGGAGGCGCGGCAAATTCAGCCGCAATACTTGCAGGTGAAGAGGGAGCGTCAAAGCTTGTCATAGTAAACAGAACTTTGGAAAAAGCTGAGAAATTAGCCGATAGAGTAAGAAAGTATTATCCCATAACCGTAGAGGTAAAAGGTTATGAAAGCATAATGGATATAGAAAATCCTCAAATAGTTATACAGACAACATCTGTCGGTATGGGCAACGATATAGACGGTACGCCCATAAAAAATGCCGATTTTTTTGACAATGTAAAAATAGTCGTAGATATAATATATACTCCGTGGGAGACAAAGTTTATGAAAGATGCGGCGGAACACGGAGCCGTAACCGTCAACGGCTTTGATATGCTTTTTTATCAGGGTTTGGCGTCATTTGAAATATGGCATGATATGAAAGCGGACTTAAAAGACGCGGAACGTCTGAAAAAGAAGCTGACGGATTATTATATCGGGAGGTAAGTGATGGAAAACATTATACTTATCGGTTTCATGGGCTGCGGTAAAACAACTGTCGGGAAAAAGCTTGCTTCAATGAGCGGAAGAAAATTTCTTGATATGGACGATGAAATAGTAAGGCGAGCCGGAATGAAAATAACCGAAATATTCGAAAAGTACGGCGAGGACAGATTCAGACAGATGGAAACGGAACTTTGCGAACAATTGTCCGAAACGGAAGGACTTGTAATAGCAACAGGCGGAGGGGTTATAAAAAACGAGCGAAATATGCAGCTGTTAAGAAAAAGCGGTAAAACGCTGTATATTAAGGCTTCGGCGGAGCATATTTACAGAAATATAAAAAACGACAGGACAAGACCTTTGCTTAACTGTTATGATAAGATGGGCAGGATAAGAGAGCTTTTGGAAGAAAGACGCCCGCTTTACGAGTCCGAAAGCGATGTTATAACAGACATAAGCGGCTTAAGCTCATCGGCTGCGGCAAACAAAATATATGAGGTTCTTACGAAAGAGGCGGAATAATGAAAAAAATTTGTTTGATACACGGACCCAATATCAATTTTACGGGAATAAGGGAAAAAGGCGTATACGGTACGCTTACGTTTGACGAAATTAATGACGAAATCAGAAAAAAGGCTGACGAGCTGGATTTTGAAGTCGAAATATTCCAGTCCAATCACGAAGGCGCAATAATAGATAAAATACAGGCATGTTACGGCTCAAAAGACGGTATAATAATAAATCCCGGAGCCTATACGCATTACAGCTATGCCATAAGGGACGCTCTGGCTTCAGTTGATATGCCTGTTATAGAAGTACACATGTCCAATATCCATAAAAGGGAAGAGTTTAGGCATACATCGGTTACGGTTCCCGTATGTGTAGGCCAGATGTGCGGCTTCGGCTGGAGAGGATATTTGCTGGCTTTGGACGCCATGAAAATGCAATTACTGTAAAAATAGATATATTAATAAAAAAATATATTGAAAAAAAGAGAAAAATAATTTAAACTTATATGAGACTATGTACCGTTTTAGGTATATTATATTAAATTTTATCGGCCGATAAAAAGGCTTTATTATGAGGAGGAAAATTAATGATTTCTGCAGGCGAATTCAGAAACGGAGTTACAATTGAGTATGAAGGAGATATTTATATCATCCTTGAGTTCCAGCATGTAAAACCCGGCAAAGGAGCCGCTTTCGTTCGTACAAAACTTAAAAACCTTAAGACAGGCGCAGTAGTTGAAAAGACTTTCAGACCTACTGAAAAAATGCCTAAGGCTCATATTGACAGACTTGATATGCAGTACCTTTATACAGACGGAGATCTCTTCCATTTCATGAACACAGAAAACTTTGAGCAGATCGCTGTAAACGCATCAGACGTAGGCGATACTCTTAAGTTCGTTAAGGAAAACGAAATGGTTAAAATCCTTTCATATGAAGGAGAAGTATTCGGTATTGAACCGCCTTTATTTGTAGAACTTGAGATTACAGAGACAGAACCCGGATTTGCCGGAAACACAGCTACAGGCGCTACAAAGCCCGCAACTGTTGAGACAGGCGCTCAGGTACTTGTACCTTTATTCATCAACCAGGGTGAAATCATCAAGATCGATACAAGAACAGGTGAATACCTCGGAAGAGTAAACAACTGATAACTGATAAAGGGATACTGCGGTATCCCTTTTGTTGTATTTAAGAAGGAGGGACTTTTATGAAAGAAATAATTAAAAAAATATCCTATCTTAAGGGACTTTGCAAAGGCTATGGTTTTGACGAGAGCACGAAAGAGGGAGTTGTTTTTAACGGTATTCTGGACGTTTTAGATGAACTGACGGACTATCTGGAATGTCCCTCCGACGATGAAGAGGAATACAGCTATGCCTTTATATGCCCGAACTGCGGACAGGAGTTGGAAATAGACGAAGAGCTTTTGGAAACGGAAGAAGAGCTTACATGTCCTGCCTGTGGCAACAGCTTTCCGATAAATGATTTCGGCAGCGAAGAGGAGTGAGAACTGTGGCTGTAAAGAAATTTTTTTCCAAGATTATATTTGTAATGTCCTGTATTGCTTTGTGTACTGCTGCCGGCTGTGGGAAAAAGGAAGCGGATAAGGCTGACAAAATATATTATTACGGTAATTCTGACGGTATAGAGGCAGAAATAACCGCTTTCAGTGATTACCGCGAATACCTTATGGCAATAAAAGGAACTCCTTTTTTGGCAGGAGCAGAAGACAATGACACTGACGGATATTATCTTGTGGGAGAAATCAGGCTGTTTTCGGAAATACCTTATAACGGAGAGGAAAGCCGAGTATATGTAGATATAGATTCTGAAAATCAGGATTATGATAAATGGCCCGTTTTACCGAATACGGGAAATGATGTAGTAAAAACTCTACCGTTCGATATGTATTTTAATAACGAGGAAATATCCTCATTCAAGGTCATAATAGACGACATGGAATATCCCGTAGAGTTGGAAGTGCTTGAAAGATATATGAATGACTGATAAAAGCCTCCGTATTGGGAAATAACCGATACGGAGGCTTTTTAAAAAGCTTATTTTATATGTTTTCTCATGGAGTTAAAGCCAATCAAAACCGCCCATAAATAGGCGCAGGTTTTGGGTATCATCAACATACCTACCATCGGTACGGCGTCTGCAAACAGAACTACAGGTATGTAGAAGCAGAAACTGAGCGTTACGGCAAGCCACATGTTTTTGAATTCGCAGTCATTGGCAGCCTTCGCACTTTTATAAAAAATCACTATAATCAGCAAGCCGAGAATAGTAAACGGTATGTTTCTGTATATGCCCCACGCAAGCGAGGGAGAAGCTTCCGTCCAGCCGTTCTGTGGGAAAAGACAAAGCGCAATTCGTATTACGGCAAGTATATATACTGCTGCGGTCAGATTATTCTGACCGTTTATGTCATATCTTTTACGCCAAACATGATACATCATTACATAAAATATCGTCATGGTTACGGAAGTTACAAGTTTGCCTATGCCGAGGGCGGCTGTAAAATTTTCAAGTCCTGTAGTGCAAAGCGCAACGGCACGCGGAATAAGATGAAACGAATCGCCGAAGCCGAGGATGACCGCCATAATACCGAAAAGACGATATTCTTTATTTTTTTCGCTTTTTACAATCATTATAATACCGAGTGTTATAACGGATAATAAATACACTGCGTCAAACAGTGTTTCTGCAATAGCCTGCATATAAATCCACCTTTCGTTTAAATATTCAATAAATTAATTTTTCAATCATTTTTAATACTGCTCTGCTGTCATAGTCATGTCTGAGCATTGCGGAAATTATAAGAGACAGTATTATTTCGGAAAATGCTCTCGGAGTAAACTCCTCATCGAAAACATTATTTCGTATATTTTTGTCCTTTTCAAGAACGGTACACATGCCGTCTTTTATTTGTTCAAGTGTTTCGGACATAAGTCTTCGACCGCCCTGTCGTTCTTCACCTATAAAGCTTACGGAATGTAATGAGAAAAAGCTCGGATATTTTTCTTCGCCTTTTTTAATGCAGTTGAATATTTGGGCAGTTAAATCCAAAAAACTATTGAAAGATATTTCGGAAAAATCGAATATATCTCTCCAAACGTTTTCTACGACAGCGGCAAGTAGGGAATACTTTGAATCAAAATAATTGTAAACCGTACCTACCGATATATTGCATTTTTTTGCAACATTTCTTATGTTTACGGCTTCTATGCCGTCGTTTTGAATTATACTACGGCAAATACACAGAATTTCTTCTTTAGAAGTGGCTGCGGTATTCAAAAATGTTAAACCTCCTTTCAAAATGAACTGTGTTCATTTTAATACGTTTATATAAAAATGTAAAGCATTTTAAAAAATATTTAAATTAAATTAATATTTGCATAATAGCTTGCATATATTATTTTTTGCCGCATTTGGCAGGAAAACAGGCTATTTTGCAGTATTTATATAATATAGAGAATATTTGTCAGCCTGTTCGGGGGTGGTTAAAATGGTGCTTCGTGAAAAACAGGAAAAAACAGAAGATTTGATACTGGGACCCTTTGCGGCTAAAAGCTCTGAGACAAAGGGGCGGCAGAGAGAAGAGGAAAAGTGCGATATACGTACCGATTTTCAAAGGGACAGGGACCGTATAATCCATTGTAAGGCATTCAGGAGAATGAAGCATAAAACCCAGGTGTTTATTTCTCCCGAGGGAGACCATTACCGCACAAGGCTTACCCACACGTTGGAGGTATCGCAGATAGCCAGAACTATAGCAAGAGCCCTTTCTTTAAATGAAGACCTGACCGAAGCCATAGCGCTGGGACATGATTTGGGTCATACGCCGTTCGGACATGCCGGAGAAGAAACGCTTAACGAACTCCATAGGGAGGGATTTGAGCATAACAGGCAGAGTTTGCGTGTTGTGGATATGATAGAAAAAAACGGAATGGGACTTAATCTTACGTGGGAAGTAAGAGACGGTATATTGAATCACAGGACAAGCTGTAAACCGTCTACAATGGAAGGTCTTGTAGTTAGGCTGTCCGATAAAATAGCCTATACAAACCATGATATAGATGACGCGGTAAGAGCCGGAGTAATAAAAGACATACCCGAAAAATATAAGAAAGTTCTCGGAGACACATCAAGTTCGAGAATAAACGCTATGATAAGGGACACCATTGCCAACAGTGAGGGAATACGAGATATAAAGATGAGCGAAAGTATGAAGGAAACGTTGGGCGGTCTAAGGGAGTTTATGTTTAAAACCGTATATTTAAGCGATACGGCCATTAAGGAAAAAGAAAAGGTAAAAAGCATGATTTCCAGACTGTATTTTTACTATCTGGAACACACGGATCAAATGGAGGAAGAGTTTGTCCGACTTATAAAAAACGGAGAGCATAAAGATACGGTTGTATGCGATTATATAGCTTGTATGACCGATAGGTTTGCCATAGCTACATTTAAAAGGCTTTTTATACCAAGTTCATGGAGTATTTATTGAAAAAAAGGGCGATATTTAATAACAGAAATTTATATTTAGAAAAATAGTTTGGGAATTTATACAAATGTTTATATTTTAAAAGGATTTTGAAGCAAAACGTCGAATTTAGTTAGAAGCGGAACAGGTGGTAATGTTATGTTTTATCCTCAGGAGCTTATTGACGAGATAAGAATACAAAATGATATAGTAAGCGTGATTTCTGAGTATATAACGCTTAAGCCGAAAGGCAGTTCATATTTCGGACTGTGCCCGTTTCATAATGAATCGACACCGTCATTTTCGGTAAGCGCGGACAAGCAGTTTTATTATTGCTTCGGATGCGGAGAGAGCGGAAATGTGTACAGTTTTATAATGAAAATGGAAAACTGCGACTTTCCGGAAGCGGTTAAAAGGCTGGCGGACAGGGCGAGGATACCTTTGCCGGAGCCGGAGTATTCTGCCGAGGCTGCAAGGAAAGAGAAACTGAAGCAGCAAATATACGATATGCACAGGCAGGCAGGCAGATACTATTATGCGGCTTTGCACAGCAGAAACGGCGAAAAGGCTCTCGAATATTTAAACAGAAGAGGCGTTGAGCCGGAAATACAAAAGAAATTCGGTATAGGATATGCTCCTCAGGGAAGAGACAATCTGTATAAATATTTAAGTTCAAAGGGATTTGACAGGGAAGCTATGGTAAAAAGCGGACTTGTTATGGAAAGCAAGGACGGAAGAGGTCTTTATGACAGGTTTTTTAACAGGCTTATGTTTCCCATATTCGATATTCAGGGAAGAGCGATTGCTTTCGGAGGTAGGATAATAGACAAGGGCGAACCGAAGTATCTTAATTCGCCCGAAACGGCAGTTTTCAGTAAAAGCAGGACTTTATACGGAATGAATTTTGCCAAAGCCGCCAGAAAAAGAGAAATTATCCTTGTTGAGGGATATATGGACATGATAAGCATATATCAGGCAGGATTTCCCAATGTAGTCGCAGGTCTCGGAACGGCGTTTAACGGAGAACATGCCGCAACCCTAAGAAAACTGGCGGACAGCGTGATACTTTTGTACGACAGCGATGAAGCCGGTACAAGGGCTGCTTTGAGAGCGATACCGGTACTTGTCGGCGGAGGTTTTGACGTAAAAGTAACCCAGGTTACGGGAGCAAAGGACGCAGATGAATTTATAAAAAAATACGGCAGAGACGCATTCGGAAAATTGATTGTGGATGCCGTAAGCTATATTACTTTCAGAATAAACGTAGCGAAAAAGAATTACAATATGGACAATGCGGATCATAGAGTCCGCTTTGCCGAAGAGGCTGCCGCCATATTAGCCGAGGTTCCGAGCGAGATAGAAAGGGACGTTTACTCAAAGGAAACGGCGGCGCTTTGCGGAATCGACGAGGCTGCGTTAAAAAGCAGGATAAATAAAATAATGGACGCTTCGGAAGGGGAATTTCTGAAGGAAGCGGAGAAGAAACGCAAACGTGTATACAGCGATAAAAACAACGGAGATATAAGATCAAACGGGATAAAGGAAGCCCAGAAAACGCTCCTGTCATTGTCGGCGTATAACGATAAAATATTGAAGGCTGTGTTTGATGTTGTTAAGCCCGAGGATTTTCAAGAAGGGGTTTACAGGAGACTGGCTGAAAATATATACATGGACAGCATGGAAGGGAGAAAAAGCGAGCCAGCCGATATGGTAAGCCGCTTTGAGACATTGGAGGAACAAAACACGGCGGCAGCTGTGTTTGCGGTTAAAAATAAAATAAGCGATATGAATAAATTGGAGAAATTTTTAACCGAAAATGTAAGATTACTTAAAAAAAGCCGTATAGACGGACTTCTTGCGGAAGCCGGAACAGCGGAGGAAATAAAAAGTCTGATAGATCTGAAAAGAAAAACAGATGAACTGAATATAACTATTGCGGACAGTAAACAATATTGAGTGTTTAGAAGGGAAGGATTGAAATTGAAATCCGTCGGAGAAAACGTATTTATGACAAGGCTTAAAGAGCTTGTGGCAATGGGCAAAAGCCATAAAGGCGTGCTTGAATATAAAGAAATAATGGATTATCTGAGCGATATAGAGCTGGACTCCGATCAGATGGACAAGGTCTATGAATTCCTTGAAAGTCAGGGTATAGACATGATAGGAAATATTGACGCCGAAGAAGAGGTTGAAAAGGATATAGATCTCACCCTTCCCGAAGGCATAAATATTGACGACCCTGTTCGTATGTATCTTAAGGAAATAGGAAAGGTTCCGCTTTTGAGCGCAGAGGAAGAAACGGAACTGGCAAGAAGAATGGAAGAGGGCGACGAAGAAGCTAAGAAAAAGCTTGCGGAGGCCAATCTTCGTCTTGTTGTAAGTATTGCGAAAAGATATGTCGGAAGAGGAATGTTATTCCTTGACCTTATACAGGAAGGTAATCTCGGTCTTATAAAAGCGGTTGAAAAATTCGATTACCGAAAGGGATATAAGTTTTCCACATACGCAACATGGTGGATACGTCAGGCTATAACCCGTTCCATAGCGGATCAGGCAAGAACTATACGTATACCCGTCCATATGGTTGAAACGATAAACAAACTTATACGAGTATCCAGACAGCTTGTACAGGAACTGGGCAGAGAGCCCTCTGCGGAAGAACTGGCAAAGGAAATGGATATGCCCGTAGATAAGGTAAGAGAGATAATGAAGATAGCGCAGGAACCGGTTTCTCTCGAAACTCCTATCGGTGAGGAGGAAGACAGCCATTTGGGAGATTTTATACCCGATGACGATATCCCCGCTCCGGCAGACGCGGCGGCGTTTACACTGCTCAAAGAGCAGCTTATGGAAGTGCTTGATACGCTTACGGACAGAGAGAAAAAGGTTCTTACACTCAGATTCGGACTTGAGGACGGACGTGCGAGAACTCTGGAAGAAGTAGGCAAGGAGTTTAACGTTACTCGAGAGAGAATAAGACAGATTGAGGCCAAGGCGCTCAGAAAGCTCAGACATCCAAGCAGAAGTAAAAAACTTAAGGACTATCTGGAATAAAAACGACCGGTCTTTATTATAAAGGCCGGCTTTTTTTAAAGAGGTGCAGAAATGGATATTTCCAAAAGACTTAAAACGGTTGCGGCATTTGTAAAAACAAGTTCAACGATTGCCGATATAGGAACCGACCACGGATATATACCGATATATTTATATAAAGAAGGACGCATAAAAAGTGCGATAGCCTGCGATATAAACAAAGAACCGGTAAAAAGAGCCGAGGGCAATATTGCGGCATACGGACTGACCGATGTAATAGAAACAAGGCTCGGCGACGGACTGAACCCGATAAAGGCGGGAGAGACGGAGGGTATTGTTATTGCCGGCATGGGCGGTATGCTTATGATAAACATACTGGACAGGAATAAAATATCATCTGCCGAGGAATTAGTGCTTCAGCCGCAGACCGATATAGATAAAGTAAGAAAGTATCTTCATACGGCAGGATTTAAAATAGACGACGAACAAATGCTATATGAAGACGGCATATATTATACCGTAATAAGGGCAGTTCACGGAGAGGAAAAGTATAATAGGGAAGAAGATTATCTTTTCGGAAAAATAAACATAGAGAAAAAATGCCCTGTACTTAAAAGCTTTCTGGAAAAGACAATGGAAAAAAATAATACGGTAATGAATAGACTGAAAGAGGCGGATACGGAAAATTCCGTAAAGAAACTGAAATCTGTGGAAGAGTATCAAAGCCTGTGCGGGGAGGTATACAGATGTCTGTAAAATGCAGGGATATTATGTGGATGATGGAGGATATGGCTCCTGCAAAATACGCGGAGCAGTGGGATAATCCGGGACTTAACATAGGAGATCCCGACGCCGATATAAATAAAATACTTGTTGCCCTGGACGCAACGGAAAACGTAATAGACGAGGCAATTGCAAAAGGTGCGGACATGATAATTACCCATCATCCCCTTTTGTTTCACGCCGTTAAAAAGATAAACTATAATATGCCCGACGGAAGAAAAATAATGAAGCTTATAAAAAATAATATAAATCATTTTGCCGCGCATACAAATCTTGACGCCGCAAAAGGAGGAACAAACGACCGTTTGGCGGATATTATAGGCTTGAAAGATATTTCAGTTTTATCCGAGGGACAATTTGACGAGATAGGAATCGGCAGAGTCGGCATAATAGACGGAGATACGACTATGGGTATGCTGGCGGTTAGAATAAAAGAAGGCTTGGGTCTTGACGCCGTCAGAGTAACGGGAAACTTGAGCAGAAAAGTTAAAAAAGTCGCTCTTTGTACAGGCGCCGGCGCAGAATTTATAGATGATGCGGTAAAGGCAAAATGCGACGTCTACATAACTTCCGATATTAAATACCATGAAGCTATGGACGCTGTAGATAAAGATATATGTCTGATAGACGCAACCCATTATGCCACGGAAAATATAATAGTTCCCGTAATAGCCGATTATCTGAGACAGAAATTGGAAAACAGAAGTATAGATGACATAGAAATTATTGAGTCAGAGGTTGACGGACAGACCTTTACGCATATTTGATGAAAGGATTGAGTTGGTTGATTGAGATTACGGTAATGAATGAAGATATCCGAGTTGAGGAAGAGATAACATATTTGGAATTGTCAAAAAAATACAAAGAAATGTTTGACGGCCCGATTATGGGGGTCAGAGTCGGAAATACTCTAAAAGAGCTTACAGCAAAAGTATCGGACGGAGAAGAGATAGTTTTTGTCGACCCGTCCAGACCCGAGGGTATGAGCATATATATGAGAACAGTATGTATGGTTATGCTGAAAGCAGTGCGTGATGTCCTTGGGAATGAGGCTGAAGTAGTTATAGAAAATTCCATAAAAAAGAATTTTTACTGCGAAATACACAAGGGAGAAACAGTCGTTGACGAAGAGTTGGTAACAAAGATAAAAAAAGCTATGGACGATATAATAGAAAGAGATATGCCCATAGTAAGGGAAAAATTTACCCATGAAGAAGCGGTTAAAAAGCTTGCGGAATGCGGTCATTATGATAAGGTAAAGCTTTATAAATACAGAAACGATACTATTGTAAATCTGTATTGTTTAGACGGATATTACGATTATTTATACGGATATATGGCGCCGTCAACAGGCTGCGTATACCTTTATGATATAGTACCGTTTGAGAGAGGCTTTCTTTTATGCGTTCCGTCTGCAAAAAATATAAAAGTTCTGCCCGAAATCGAACATTTTGAAAAGATAACGGGAGTTTTTATGGAACAGATGGACTGGAGCCGCCTTATGGAAGTTAAAAGCGTATCCGACCTGAACGATACAATAGTTAACGGAAAGTTCGGCGAGCTTGTGCGTATTAACGAAGCTCTTCATGAGAAGAAAACGGCATCCATTGCGGATATGATATACCAAAGAAGAGACAGCGTGAAGCTTGTTCTTATTGCGGGGCCGTCGTCATCGGGAAAAACTTCCTTTGCAAACAGACTTGGAATACAGCTCAGGGTTTTAGGCATAAAACCGCATGTAATATCAATGGATGATTATTTCATAAACAGAGATGAAACGCCCCTTGACGAGTTTGGAAACAGGGATTATGAAAATATAAACTGTATAGATATAGAACTGTTTAACAAAGACATAAACGACTTGATAGCCGGTAAAACCGTAGAATTGCCAAGCTATAATTTTATCTCCGGAACAAGGGAATACAAGGGCAATTTTGTAAGGCTTAAAAAAGACGAAATAATGATAATAGAAGGAATACACGGTTTGAACGACCAGCTTACACCGTCTATCAAAAAAGAAAATAAGTTTAAAATATTCATAAGCGCAATGACTCAGCTGAATGTTGATAATCATAAATTTATATCGACTTCCGACAGCCGTCTTTTAAGGAGGATGGTAAGAGATAATCTTTCCAGGGGTAACGACGCTGCGGCAACAATAGCGGCATGGCCCTACGTTACAAGGGGAGAAGAAAAAAATATTTTCCCGTTCCAGGAAAATGCGGACGCTATGTTTAACTCGGCTACGATTTATGAAATAGCCGTGTTAAAGCAATATGCGGAACCTCTTCTCTACAAGATAGACCAGTCTATGCCGGAGTATATAACAGCCAAAAGGCTCATCAAATTTTTGGCGTATTTCCTCGGAGCTCCTGCAGAGCCGATACCTAACAACTCGCTTATAAGGGAGTTTGTCGGAGGAAGCGTATTCCATGTGTAAAATTTTATATTAATATCCTTTTAACGCCCGACTATTGCGCCGGGCGTTTTTTTATGATAATATAAATCAGTGAGTAAGCCGAACAGTCGCGCTTGCAGTGCAAGTGAGGAAAGTCCGGGCTTCATAGGGCAGGGTGCCGGTTAACGGCCGGCGGAGGCGACTCCAGGGATAGTGCAACAGAAATAAACCGCCTGTTTTTGCAGGTAAGGGTGGAAAGGTAAGGTAAGAGCTTACCGCTGTTGTGGCAACACAACAGGCTCTGTAAACCCCACCTGAAGCAAGGCCCGAGAAAAACTATGGGATTGCCCGTCCCGTTTTGACGCGGCCGCATGATGACGCCGGTAACGGCGTACCAAGATAGATGACTGTTTAAGACAGAACCCGGCTTATAGACTTGCTCACATAATTACTGATTTGGTTGAGAGGAATTTGTTCCTTCAGCCTTTTTTTATGTTCGGGGAAGTGAATTATATGGCGCTTACATTGGCGGAACTGTGCTTCAGTGCCGAAAAAGATTACGGAATGACCCTGATAGCGGGTAAAAACGGTACGGACAATATGGTGCGTTGGGCACATTATATAGAAGGCGGAGAGGTTCCCAGATTTCTGAGAGGTTATGAACTGGTCTTTACAACGGGAATGGAAAACCATGATACCGGACGCCTTATAAATTTTGCGGAAAAACTGCATGAATACGGCGCCAGCGGATTTGTTATAAATTTAGGTCCGTATGTGGATAAAGTTCCGGAGGTATTGATAGAATATTGTGATTCGGTTGACCTTCCTCTGTATACAATACCTTGGGAAACGAGAATAGTCGATATAACATACGAGTTTTGCCATCACATAGTAGCCGATGAGAAAAAAAGCAGGACTATGGCTGATATATTTATCTATGCGATAACCAATCCCGAAAACGGGGAAAATTATAAACCGGAGCTTAATAAAAAAGGCTTTGCCGACGGAGAGGACTATTGTATTGCGGCTGTATATATTTCCGATAATGAAAGCGGAAATAAAGATGATTTAGAGCGTACGGTAAAATATAATATAGTCAGAAGGCTTAATAACTACAGCTTGAAACATTCGGTTTTTATGATGGACAGATTTATGGTAGTCGTATGCCAGGGGATAGATAATATTGTTTTCGAAGCTGAAATGAAAAAACAGGCGGATATGTTAAACGAAGTTTTTTCGACCGCAGACGTTTATATCGGAGTAGGACCTAAAGTAAAAGACAGTGGGGAACTTTCATCTGCATATAAAAAGACGATGTCGGTTTTGAAATTGGTTAAAAGCAATAATTCGGATTTTATGAGTTATTCCCAAACAGGTGTGTATAAACTGCTTATGTCTGTGGAAAACAAACGCAATCTGGCAGAGTATTGCAATGAGTATCTCGGAAAACTGGCAGAGTATGACAGAAAAAATAAAACGGATTATCTCGGTACGCTGAGACTCTATCTTGAGAACGATTCCAGTATTGCCGAGGTTGCCAGAATAACCTATGTTCACAGAAATACCGTTAATTATAAAATAAAAAAAATAAAGGAAATATTAGGCTGTGAATTAACCCAGAAGGATAAACTGGAGCTTATGCTTGCCTTTATGGCAGAAAAGCTTATAGGTACGGAATAATGAAAACGGAAAGAAACTTAAGTTTCTTTCCGTTTTTGTTTACTGATATGTCAGTTGTTAATCAGGGGAGCAGTCCCATATATTCTTCAACGAATTTACTTGCAACGGCTCCGTCCGAAGCAGCCGTAACGATTTGTCTCAAAGGTTTCTGTCTTACATCACCAGCGGCAAAAACGCCGGGGATATTTGTTTTCGTATCTTCACCTGCAATGATATAACCTTCTCTATCAAGTTCAATCTGACCCTTTACAAGCTCCGTATTAGGTATTCTGCCGACTGCGACAAATATACCGTTGCAATCTATTTTTGATTTTTCGCCTGTCAAACGGTTTGTTATTTCAGCACCTGTAATTATGTTGTCATGCAAAAGCGCCGTAACTTCGCTGTTCCATATAAATTCCACATTTTCGGCTTTTTCAAGCTGTCTTTGATACGATACGGAGGCTCTGAGTTTATCTCTTCTGTGTACCATATATACTTTGGCGCAAAGCTTGGAGAGATAAAGAGCGTCCTCTGCCGCTGAGTTTCCGCCGCCGACAACAACGACGGTTTTGTTTCTGTACATCATTCCGTCGCATGTAGCGCAGTATGATACGCCTCTTCCTCTGAGTTCTCTCTCACCCTCAACGCCGAGTTCTCTGGGAGCCGCGCCCGTTGCCAGTATTACTGTGTCGGCTTCAAAATCGCCTGACGTTGTTTTTATAGTTTTAATATCGGACTGTAAATCTATTTCGGTTACTTCGGCAAATTCGCTTTCAACACCGAAACGTTCGGCGCCGGCTTTCATTTTCTGTGCAAGATCAAAACCGTCTACGGTTTCTTCAAACCCAGGATAGTTGTCGATTTCCGTTGTTGTAGCCATTTGACCGCCCGGTGAGAGCATTTCGAGAACAATAACGCTTAAGCCGGCCCTTGCCGCATATAAAGCCGCCGTATATCCTGCCGGTCCTCCGCCTATTATAACAGTATTGTATTTTTTCATAAGTAACAACTCCTTTAAACCCAGTTTACCACATCTATCATAAAAGATACAGTTTCGATATTATTTTCTTATTTAATGTTATTTTATAAAAAATACGGATTAATAACAGTGATAAAATCACAAATATATTGCTTATAAAATTATCAAATGATATACTCACCTCAATGGGAGGCGGTAAATGTGGAACTGAAAGAATTTTTTCCTGAGTGGGATAAACTGAATGATGACCAAAGAAATTTAATTGAAAGTACGGCTGTAAAACGTAAAATAAAAAAGGATGAAGTGCTCCACAGAGGATACGGAGACTGCCTCGGTCTTGTGCTTGTTATATCAGGCAGATTCAGAGCGTATATAGTAAGTGAAAGCGGCAGAGAGGTAACGCTATATCGTCTTTTTGAAAGGGATATATGCCTGTTTTCGGCTTCGTGCGTGCTGTCGGGTATACAGTTTGACATAAGTATAGAGGCGGAGAAAGATTCGGAATTTTATATAATACCGCCGAATATTTTTAACGAAGTCATGGAGCAGTCGGCGCCATTGGCAAACTATGCCAATAAAATAATGGCTTCCAGATTTTCGGACGTAATGTGGCTTATGGACCAGATAATGTTTAAAAGTTTCGACTCCAGACTTGCGGAATTTCTGTTGGAGGAAAGCAACATAGAACAGAGCGATATACTGACCATTACCCATGAAAAAATAGCCAATCACATGGGAAGCGCAAGAGAAGTTGTGTCAAGGATGTTGAAGTATTTCCAGACGGAGGGCATTGTCAAACTGTCGAGGGGAAATATTCAGATAACGGATAGAAAAAGGCTTGAGGATATGACGGAGTAAGCTTTTGCTTATACAACTAAGCGTATAATTAGAAATAAATTAGAATTAGCACTCACTACTTGACAGTGCTAACAAGTGGTGTTATATTATGGTCAGAACAAAGGAAAGAGATAAATAAAAAGAAAAACAATCTCTAATACCGGTTCCAAAAAATTCAACACCTCGGATTTCTCCGACAGTGCTAAAAAATATTAATCAACATGTCATTATGAAAGGAGATATGACTTATGATGATGCCTAGTATTTTTGGAGAAAACTTATTTGATGAATGGATGAACTTCCCGTTTGAAAGAGACTTTTTCGGCGAAAGAAATCCTCTGTACGGAAAACATGCAAAAAACATGATGAAAACAGACGTAAGGGAAAATGAAAATACCTACGAGCTTGACGTTGACCTTCCGGGATTTAAGAAAGAGGAAATAAATGCAAAACTTGAAAACGGCTATCTTACGATAACGGCGGACAAGAGCCTTGAAAAAGATAAGACAGATAACAAAGGAAGATATATCCGTCAGGAACGCTATTCGGGAAGCATGGCAAGAAGTTTTTATGTGGGCGATTCTGTTAAAGAAACCGATATACATGCAAAATTTGAAGACGGTATACTGAAACTCTCAATTCCTAAAAATGATATAAAATATATAGAAAGAAGCAATAATATACAGATTGAATAAATAAAAGGAGCGCTAAGCGCTCCTTATTTTTGTTTAGATGGGGTAAAGTTTGATAAATTTGGGGTTGGGAATTATCAAACCCGATATAAAGTTTTGGGGGAATTATTTTTCAAGTTCTGTCAGTTATTCTTTTCTTTTATTTTCCGTTTCGTTTATTATTTTCCGAACATTTTAAGTATATTACTCTTAGGAACTGCGCCTACTGTTCTCGTTATTTCTTTTCCGTCTTTTAATGCTACGAGAGTCGGTATGCTCATTACTCCGAAGGCCGAAGCCAGTTCGCTCTGTTCGTCTATATTTATTTTGCAAACCTTTATGTCTGCGTTTTCTTCCGCTATCTGGTCCACTATGGGAGAAACCATTTTGCAGGGGCCGCACCATGTTGCAAAGAAGTCGATAAGTACGGGTTTATCTGAGTTCATAATTTCTGCGTTGAAGTTATTTGTTGTTATATTTAATGCTGTCATATATATCTCTCCTTTTGTTTTAAGTCTGTTTTCTTTTGTTTATGGGTACAGTATATACTGAATTTGTTATAAGTTCAGTGATTCAGTCACATAACTTTTTGTTTAATCATATAAAAAGTTTAATAAATCGAATTTTTTATTTAATATACTTGCAATATTTCCGAAAACATGTATAATGTAATTCGTTTAGTTACATTAATACTTTTGTTTAGTATTTATAAAGAGGCGAAATTATGGATATAGGTCATAAAATAAAACAGCTCCGTGTTCAAAACGGACTGACCCTTGAGGAACTGGCCAGCAGAAGCGAGCTGACAAAGGGCTTTTTATCCCAATTGGAAAGAAATCTTACATCGCCGTCTATTTCTACGCTGGAGGATATTCTCGAGGCTTTGGGAAGTTCTCTGTCGGACTTTTTTATGGAGGAAAAAAACGAACAGGTTGTTTTCCAGAAAAAAGATTTTTTTGTCGATGAGAGGGAAGAGTGTACGATAAATTGGATTGTTCCCAACACGCAGAAAAACGAAATGGAGCCGATATTGCTTGAGATACCGGAAGGCGGAAAATCTTTTAATGTAAATCCTCACGGGGGAGAGGAATTCGGATATGTTGTCGACGGAAGTGTAATACTTGTTATCGGAGACAAAAAATATTCGGTAAAAAAGGGAGAAACCTTTTACACAACGGGAAAGGATTTCCATTATATTCTTAATGAGAAAAAAACGACGGCAAAAGTAATATGGGTATCTACGCCGCCGCTGTTTTAGGAGGGGAATATGGACAAGCTTATACAATTCAAAAATATAGTTAAAAGTTTTGACGGACAGGTAGTGCTCAGAGGCATAAACCTTGATATTTACGAAAACGAATTTGTAACGCTTCTCGGACCGTCCGGATGCGGAAAAACAACGCTCCTCAGGATTTTGGGCGGTTTCCTGCGTCAGGATGAGGGACAGGTTATTTTCGGGGACCGCGATATATCGGACGTTCCTCCGCATAAAAGGGAACTTAATACGGTATTCCAGAAATATGCGCTTTTTCCGCATATGAACGTATATGACAATATTGCTTTCGGTCTGAAAATAAAAAAAGAGCCGAAAGACGTTATAGAACAGAAAGTAAACAGAATGTTGAAGCTGGTAGGACTTGAGGACTACGGAAAAAGAAGCATTACAGCCATGAGCGGCGGTCAGCAGCAGCGAGTAGCCATAGCAAGGGCGCTTGTAAACGAGCCGAAAGTGCTTCTTTTGGACGAGCCTTTAGGAGCGTTAGACCTTAAGCTGAGAAAGGAAATGCAGCAAGAGCTGAAAAAAATTCAGCAGGAAGTCGGAATAACTTTCATATATGTAACGCACGACCAGGAAGAAGCGCTTACAATGTCTGATAAAATAGTTGTTATGAAAGACGGCGAAATACAGCAGATAGGCAGCCCTACAGATATTTATAACGAGCCTGTCAATGAATATGTAGCCAATTTCATAGGTGAAAGCAATATAATAGACGGAGTTATGCTCAAAGACTACATGGTAATGTTCGAGGACAGAAAATTTGACTGCGTAGATTACGGATTTGACGAAAACGAGCCTGTACAGGTAGTAATCAGACCGGAGGATTTGGACATAGTTAAGAAATCCGAGGGAAAACTGAAAGGCGTTGTGCGCTCGGTATTGTTTAAGGGCGTACATTATGAAACGATAGTGGAAACAAAAAAAGGAACGAACATTACTGTAAAAATGTATGTGTTTAATGAAAAACCGGTAGTAAACGAAAAGGCGGGAGAGATGATGAGCGCCAACGACTTCGTTCTGGACGCCGAGGACGTTGCCGAACTTACTGACGCGGACATAATTGCGAGAGCTTCCGCCCAGGCATGGGATCCTGAAACCGACGAGTATATTTCCATATCGAAAATAGAGTATGAGATAAAAGCCGAAAAGGGAACCTATCCCGTTACTTTCTACACATCGGCAGGAACGAGTTTTACGGCAAAAATGATAGTGTTGGATCAGAACAAGGTTGCCAACAGCGAATATCAGGAAGAAATATATGCCGTTAACATATTTAAGTCAGTTGACGAGATAAAGGAAAGCATAGCCTTGGAAACCGATCTTAAAACATGGGCGAACGCCTCCGCATGGAGCTTGGAAGACGGTTCTCCTGTAGAAATAACAAAGGTTGAGTATGACTTTGACGTGGAGAATATAGCTCCCGGAGAATATGACGTAACATTTGCCACAGAAGGTTACGAGTATAAAGTTGATACAACAGACAAATATGAAGTCGGCGACGAGGTAGGACTTACCTTTATGCCGGAGGACATACATGTTATGTCCGTCAGCAGATGAACCAATTCAGAAAAATAGCCTATCCATATGTGGCGTGGATAGCGGTAATGGTTTTGACGCCGATGTTGATGATAGTGTTGTATGCTTTTATTCAGCAGGGCAATGATGTAACGACTTTTAAATTTACTTTGGAAAACTTTACGAGGTTTTTCAGCGACAAAGTCTATACGGACGTACTTTACCGTTCATTGTATGTGGCTTTGGTAACAACGGCGGTATGTCTTGCGATAGGTTATCCGGCAGCGTATATAATAGCTATGGCAAAGCCCAAAAATAAGGCGCTGCTTGTTCTTATGATAACATTTCCCACATGGATAAACATGCTTGTGCGTACATACGCATGGCTTGGTATCCTTCAGGACGACGGTATTATAAATTCCATACTTACGTTTCTGGGATTCGGCGGCGTAAAGATGATATATACGGATTTTGCCGTTATACTCGGAATGGTATATAACTTTATTCCGTTTATGATACTTCAGATATACGCTTCTTTGGATAAGATGGATAAAAGCTATATAGAGGCTGCCAGCGACCTTGGGGCAAACAAAGTACAGTGCTTTATGAAGGTTACTCTTCCTATGAGCCTTCCTGGCGTAATAAGCGGCATAACGCTTGTTTTCCTGCCTGCCGTGTCGAGCTTCTTTATACCGAAGCTTTTGGGCGGAGGACAGTATGTGCTTATAGGAAACGTAATAGAAACGCAGTTCCTTACTGCCGGAGACTGGGGCTTCGGAAGCGCGATATCGCTTATAATGGCGATAATAATAATGATTTCCCTTTATATAACGCGTAGGCTTGATACCGACCCTGCACAGGCGAAAGGGGGAAGAGCATAATGAAAGAGAAAAAGAAAATATTATCAAAAATATTTATGGTTCTTTTGATGATATTCTTTTATGCGCCGATTATATATATAATCATTTTCTCGTTTAACGGCTCTCGCTCGCTTACACATCTGGACGGATTTTCACTCAGATGGTATGAGAAAATGTTTAATGACAAAACAATGATGGAGTCTGTTGTGTACACGATAGTCATAGCGGTTTTGTCAACGGCGATTTCCACGGTTGTCGGAACAATAACGTCAATCGGTTTGTCCAAATCAAGACCGATATTGAAAAAAACCGTAGAGCAGGTCAACAACTTTCCTATTATGAATCCGGAAATAGTTACAGCCATAGGACTTCTTATGTTCTTCAGCGCATTGGGAGTTAAAAAAGGCTTTACTACGCTGCTTCTGGCGCATGTTATGTTCTGTACGCCATATGTAATGCTTTCGGTAACGCCGAAATTAAGGTCGCTTGACCCTAATCTTGCGGATGCGGCAATGGATTTGGGCGCAACGCCGTGGCAGGCGCTTATAAAGGTAATAGTACCGCAGATAATGCCCGGTATAATATCGGGTGCGCTTATAGCCTTTACTATGTCGTTTGACGATTTTATAATATCGTATTTCGTAACGGGAAACGGCGTAAGCAATATATCAATACTCGTTTACACTATGAGTAAGAGGGTAAATCCTTCAATTAACGCTTTGTCAACCCTTGTAATACTTATTATTACAGCGGTGTTGATAATAGTAAATATAATACCAATAATTAAAGAGAAAAAGGAGAAAAGAACGGCATGAAAAAAATTTTACCTGTTGTGTTAAGTTCATTATTACTGTTATCGGGCTGCGGCTCATCGTCTTCGGCGCCTGCTGAAGATCCTGTGGAAAAATACGGCTCCAAAACACTTAAACTGTTCACATGGGGAGAATATCTCGGAGAAAACGTAATACAGAATTTTGAGGAGCAGTTTGGAGTAGACGTTATAGTTGAATACTTCGATTCCAATGAAATGATGTATACAAAGCTTGCTGCCGGAGATTCTTATGACGTTATTGTTCCTTCCGATTATATGATACAGAGACTTATAGGCGAAGAAATGCTTCAGCCCCTTGACAAGAGTCTTATACCTAACATGGAAGTATTGACAGACGGCGTAAAAAATCTTGCTTACGACCCTGAAAACGAATATTCCGTTCCTTATTTCTGGGGTACGGTAGGACTTGTATACAACCAGCAGAACGTACCTACTGAACTTATAGAAGAAAAAGGATATGAAATACTTAAGGATACAAATTACGCCGGAAACATTTATATGTATGACTCCGAAAGAGATTCTTTCATGGTGGCTCTTAAATCTCTCGGATATTCAATGAATACACAGGATGACGCCGAAATAGAGGAAGCATATCAGTGGCTTCTTGAACTGAACGACACTATGGATCCCGCTTATGTTACCGACGAAGTAATAGACAGCATGATGAACGGAACAAAGGATATAGCTGTTGTATACAGCGGAGACGCAGCCGTAATACTTGATGAAAATCCCGATATGGCGTTTACAATGCCTAAAGAAGGTACAAATGTATGGTGCGACGCAATGTGTATACCCACAAATGCGGAAAATCCTAAGCTTGCGTATGAGTTTATCAACTATATGCTCAGCTATGACGCTGCCTATGATAACACTGTAACAGTAGGATATGCGTCAACAAACGATGAAGTACTTAAAGAGGTAGCTGAAACAGAGTATGCAGGAAACGCCGCATACCTCCCCAGAGAAAGCTATGAGAAAGATGAAGTGTTTGAAGACAACGAAGTTATGAGACAGAAACTCAGCCAGCTTTGGCTTAAAGTAAAGGCTCAGTAAAAATATATTTAAGGCGTCTGAAACTGTCCTTTGATTTTTCAACGGACAGAGGCGGACGCCTTTTTGTGTGCTAAGGAGATGAAAATATGATTGATATTGAAAATTGGCTGGAAATTTTTTCGGACAGACTTGAAAAAAGCTTTGGAAACAGAATAGATTTTATCGGAATACAGGGAAGCTGCTCCAGAGGAGAGGCTGATGATAAAAGCGACATAGACGTTGTAGTTATATTTGACAAGCTTACTGCGGACGACCTTAAAAAATATGACGAGGCGGTTTCGGACATAGAATACAGAGACAGGCTGTGCGGTTTTTTATCGGGCAAAGAAGAGCTTATGAATTGGGACAGAGCCGACCTTTTTCAGTTTTATTTCGATACGGTTGCGTTTAAAGGAAGTATAGACTACATTCTTCCGCTCATAGGCGATGAAGAGGCAAGACGCGCTCTGCACTTGGGAGCGTGCAATATATACCATGCATGCGTCTATAATATACTGCATGAAAAAGATGTGGAAATATTGAAAGCATTATATAAGTCGGCTTGCTTTTCGGTACAGGCTCTATGCTATATAAATTCGGGAAATTATATAAGAAATAAGGACGAGCTTTTTAAGGCAGTAGGCGATAAAGAGAAAAAAATAATAGAAACTTATAAGCGGCTGAGAAGAGCGGAAAAAATTGAAAAAGAAGAATTTGACGAACTATCTGAATTTATTTTAGGCTGGGCAGGAGAAATAATAAATCGTTTCATATAAAAATGCCAATATAGTCTTTGCATTAACATAAACGAAAATATCGGCTGTAAAATATTGAAAAAAATATTAATCTTGGTATATTTATATTATAAAGGCAGTATAACTCGGCGTTTTTTATGATGCAGGGAGGTTATTATGAAATCATTGAAAGTTTACAAAATCCTTTTGATTTTTTCCTTTCCGATAGCTGTTGTATTAAGAAGCATATTTTCCTTTTTTCTTTACTTACTGGCGCTTGTTTCAAGGTCAAATATGTTTATCTCGGGTATTGACGGCGGATTAAGTTTGGCGCTCATTACAATATCTTTTATGGCTTTTTGTCTTGTATCTATTTATGAGATATTGAAAAAGGACGACAGCGGTATTCGGAAACAAAAAGACGGTGAAAGCGAAGTACAAAATAAATAGTAAAAAAGCGGCGATGGTTTTTATCGCCGCTTAATTTTTTCCCTATCTTATGGTTTTTCAAGTATTGCCTTTGCTTTTTTATACTTTTCCAGTCTTTTAAAATCCATTTCCGTAGGATTTTTTATTCTTGACATATCCATATTGTCTTTAAGGTCTGCAAGCTTTACAGTCTTTGCTATGGGATTATGTTTAAGCCTTTGTATATAATCCATGTAATCGTCATCGGGTTGCCGTGTAAGCAGTCTTAACGCTTCCAGTATATCTTTTCCGAAGCCTATTTCGGCAAGCTCCCGTTCGGTAATTTTTGTATCTTCGATTACATCGTGCAAAACTGCGGCGCACTTTACATTTTCATCTCCGTTTGCATACAGCATTACCCTTAAGGGGTGGTATATATACGGCTCTCCGCCTTTATCATATTGTCCGTCATGGGCTTTTGCGGCTGTTTCTATCGCTTTGTTTATAAGCATTGTTAATACCTCCGTCGCTGGTTGTATATAAATATAATAACATAAGTTTTCGGAGAATATTATGGTTTTTGGAATTTATTGCAGAAAATCCGTTTTGACAGATAAAGGGGAGTCTGTAGAAAACCAGTTGGAAATGTGCAGAGAGTACATACGAAACAGATTCGGAGATAACAATAAAATAATAATATACGAGGACGAGGGATATTCCGGTAAAAATACAGCCAGACCGATGTTTAGAAAAATGACCGAGGATATAAAAAAACTGGATTATGTAGTCTGCTACAGACTGGATAGGTTGAGCAGGAGCGTAAGCGATTTTTCGGCTCTTGTAGAAATGATGAACAGGAACAAAACAGGTTTTATATGTATTAAGGAGGAATTTGATACATCTAAACCGATGGGGAAAGCAATGATGTATATAGCCAGTGTGTTTTCCCAGCTGGAGAGGGAGACTATAGGAGAACGCGTCAGGGATAATATGCTTATGCTGGCAAAAACGGGCAGGTGGCTCGGGGGCAACACGCCCCTTGGATATAGTTCCGTAAGGGAGGCATACACATGCGGCGGCAGAACTAAATACGCATGTTTTTTGAAAAGCAATGGCGAACTGGAAACAGTGGAAAGAATATTCAAAGCGTTTGAAAAGTCGGAAAGCCTGTCAAGGACAACCGATATTGTAAATGATATGGAGCTTAAAACAAAAAACGGACTTGATTTTACAAATCAGGCTGTTAAAGATATACTGTCAAATCCTGTCTATTGCAGAGCCGATAAAAAGGCGTTTGAATATTTTGAAAATAGAAATATAAAAGTATACGGAGAGGTTTGCAAAAGAGGACTGATATCTTACAACAAAAACGACGATGACAATATAATTATAGCGGTAGGAAAACACTTACCGATTATTTCGGGTGAGAGATGGATAAAAATACAGGAAATGCTGAGAACAGACGCAGCTTTTGACCGCAGAGGACTTTTAAGAGGGGCGGCGTTGGCTTCGGGAGCGATAATATGCGGTCTGTGTGGAGAGAAAATGTATGCGGTAAAAAGAAGCGGAGGAAGGGGATTTGACTATATATGCAGGCGAAAAAGGCGAAAAGAAGGTTGTCTGTGCAAAAATCTTAACGGAGTAGTAGCGGATGAGAAAATAAAAAAGTTTCTAAAGGAGAAAGACGATATTTTTTTTATGAAAAAGGAAATAAGAGATAATCTGCTTATATTATGGGACGGAAAAGAACTAAGCATAAATTTCAAATAAAAAACTAAGGGAGTTTATGTCCGTTTGTATAGATTGTAGACAAACGGATTTTCGGATAGCGGAATGGTTCGGGAAACAGCTCCGTTTCCCGAGTGAAATCCGTAGGCAGAATTCATTTCTGCCGAGGAAAACAGCAAGTTTCAAAGCATTTTTACTGATGAAATCTGTCTGTTTTTGCAACTGTATCAACTCGTAGGAATCCTGATTCCGACGAAAGGTGTCGATTTTGTCGACACCTTCAACTAAGGGACATAAACTCCCTTAGTAAATTTTCAGTTTAAAGAATAACTGTATACATGTCAACAGAAGTTCAAGTTCTTCAGCAGGTATCCGTAGCCTTCGCTTTCCATGTTTTCATAAGGAACGAAATACAGCGAAGAGCCGTTTATTATATAAACGGAATTTTTATAATAATATCCGAGATATGCTTTACCGACTCGGCTTATAATTTTAACCTTTTCATCGTCAAAATCCGGTATTTCGGTTATTACATTAGGATCTATTGGTTTTGAAAAACATGGATAACCGTTTTGACCGTCAATTTTATCGGATGAGCTGAAAAGCGGTTCTCCCGTAGTTATATCCGTATAAATTCCTTTGCGATTTTCGTCGGAGCTGTATTTGCCGTATGGTGCGTCGTCTTCGTTGTTTTGTGTTACCGCATACTCTTTTTTACTTAAAATTTCTTTCAGCTGTTTGGCGGACTTCTTTTCATAAAGCGACGGGTCGACAATTGCAGCCTTCAGTTTTCTTATTTTATCGAAATTGATATGGCAGTAACCGTATGGATTTTTGTCCAGATATTTTTGATGATAAAGCTCTGCGGAAATAAACTTTGTAATAGGCAGACATTCGACAGCTATTTTTTTATTATAACTTTTTTGCAGTTCTGCCAGTGAGGCTTCTATTACAGGTTTCTGTTCATCTATCGTATAATATATTCCCGTTCTGTATTGACTGCCTGTATCGTTTCCCTGACGGTTTACCGACGTGGGATCAATTGTATAATAATATTCGTTTAAAAGAGAGTCCAAACTTATTTTATCGGTATCGTATATAACCTTTACGGCTTCGCAAAACCCTGTGTCCGTTTCGCATACTTCCCTGTATGTTACCGTATCGAAATACCCGTTGGCATAGCCGACTTTCGTTGATGTGATACCGTCGACTTCGTCGTCCAAATATTTTTGAAGACCCCAAAAACAGCCTCCGGCAAGATATATTGTTTCGTTCATTAGGTCATCTCCTTATATTGATTTTTTAATTATTGTAATTATATTGTTGAACAGGCAAATTTTCAATGCCGAAAATCATACTGAACTAAATAAACATGTATAAAAAACTAATCCGTATTAAAGCGATGTAATTGACAGCATTAAAACTCGGTTGAGTATATAACCCGTGAAGACAAAGAAAATCATTGAAAGGCAGATGAAGATAGGTTAAAATTAAAAAAATAAGCTTTTAACAGGGGGAATGATCGTGTACGAAAAAGTTTACTCAAATCCGGACGTTTATAAAATATTTGTTCCGCTGCCGGATAATCCTTTGCAGAACCTTAATTGTTTCGTTATTAAAACCGATAAAAGAAACCTCATAATAGATACCGGATTTAACAGACCCGAGTGTGAGGAAGCCATAAGAACAGGTCTTGACGAGCTGGAGATAGATATAAATAATACGGATCTCTATCTTACTCATCTGCACAGCGACCATGTAGGGCTTGCCGCAACGATAATGCCGAAGGACGCAACCATATATATGGGAAGGGTTGACTATGAATATCTTATGACGTCTGTTACCGGTTCGCACTGGGACGATACGGATAAGGTTTTCCTTTCACATGGTTTCCCCGAGGACAAAATTATAGAGCTTCATACAAAAAATCCCGCAAGAGCGTTTCAGGTAGCAGGGCCGTTTGAAGCCGTAAAGCTTGAGGACGGAGATAAAATTACAGTAGGCGATTATGAGTTTAAGTGCATATATGTCCCGGGACATACTCCGGGAAACACATGCCTTTATTACGAAAAAGACGCGTTAATGTTTTTGGGGGATCATGTGCTTTTTGATATAACTCCCAATATTACTTCATGGTACGGGGTAAGAGATTCCCTCAGTAACTATATCGAAAGTCTGAAGAAAATAAGGGAATACAAGATGGTTACCGCTCTGCCTGCGCATAGGAATACAAAGGGAATAAACGTATATGACAGGATAGATCAGCTTTTGGAACACCATAAGGCAAGACTTGCGGATACGGAAAAGGTTGTAAAAGCAGTTCCTGGTTCTACAGCCTATGAGATAGCGGCGTATATGAAATGGCAGATGAGAGGCAGAAATTGGGAAGAATTTCCCGTAAGCCAAAGATGGTTTGCGGTGGGAGAGACAATAGCCCATCTGGACTATCTCATGTCCAAGGGTAAAGTAAAATGCGATATTGATTCCGAAGGTATACACAGATATACTCTTATATAAAATAAAAAGGAATTCCGTAGTTCGGGATTCCTTTTTTGTACTGTGTAAAATATTTATAAAGCTTTCTTGCTCCATATTTTCGGTGAAAAAAGTATGAGCATAGGGAATATTTCCAATCGACCTGCCAGCATACAGAAAGATAAAATCAATTTGCTGAATTTTGAGAATATGCTGAAATTACCGAGGGGACCGACCATGGAAAATCCGGGGCCTATATTTCCCAGAGCCGCCAATACGGCTGTAGCCGTTGTCTCAAAATCGTATCCGTCTATTGAAATAAGCAATATTGACGCAAAGGCAATAGCCGCATAAAGGCACAGGAAAACAAGAACATTAACAAGGACTCTGTCCTCCAGTACATGTCCGTCTACCTTTACGGCTTGAACTCGCCTTGGGTGTATTATCATACTTATTTCTTTTTTTGCCGCTTTAAACAGTATAAGCAGTCGGGACACCTTTATTCCTCCGCCCGTAGAGCCTGCGGAAGCGCCTATAACCATTAAGGTTATAAGTATTACTTTGCTCAAAGTGGGCCACAGCGCAAAATCGGTAGTGGCATACCCTGTTGTAGTCATTATAGTAGAAACCTGAAACGACGAGTATCTGAGCGATGTAAGAAAAGAATTACCGTGCATAGGCATTATATTTACAGCGATTATAATCATCGACGCCAATGCTATAAATATATACAGCTTTAACTCCTCGTTGGCTTTTATAAGACCGAACTGTTTATTCAGCATATAGTAATATATGTTGAAATTGACTCTGAAAAGGAGCATAAACACAGTCGTTATTATTTCCGCAGGAACGTTGTTATAAGCGCCTACGCTTAAATTTATGTTAGAGAAGCCTCCGGTTCCGGCAGAGCCCATTGCTGTAATCAGTGTATCAAACAGAGGAAGATCCGCAAGAAGTAGCAGAACTATCTGTATCAGCGTCATTACAAAGTATATAATATACAGTATTTTTGCAGACTCCCGTATTTTGGGAACGAATTTGCCCGGAGTCGGACCGGGACTTTCCGCCCTTAAAATCTGTACGGTTGAGCCGTTTATATTAGGCATTACCGCAAGCACGAAAACAAGAACACCCATGCCGCCTATCCAGTGGGTAAAGCTGCGCCAGAAAATAAGACCCTTGGGTACGATTTCCACATTGGGAAGGATGGTTGAACCTGTTGTTGTAAAACCCGAAACCGTTTCAAAAAAACAGTCTACAAACGAACCGAAATATCCGCTCATATAAAACGGTATGGCGCCGCATATAGAAAGCATTATCCATGAAAGAGATACGGTTACGAAACCTTCCCTTGAACGGAAATTTGTTTTTTCGGTTTTATTTTAGTAAGGCAATGACCTACTATAAAAAGCGGAACGGCTGTATAAACAAAATACATGTAGTCTCCGCTTTGATATAAAAACGAAATAATAATAGGAAGAACCATAAGAGCGGCTTCGGTTTTAAGCACAAGCCCCATAAGTTTAAGTATAAGTAAATAATTCAAGCTCAACGACCTCCGTTTTCAAATACATCGTTTAATTCATAGATCCTTGAGTTTCTGCAAACGATGACGACGCTGTCTCCGTCATATATACAGTCGTTTCCCGATGGGATTATTACTTTACCGTTTCTTTCTATTGCCGCAACAATAAGGTTTTTCCTGAATTTTATATCTTTAAACGGAATACCCGTATTCATAGTGGTATTGTCCGCATGGAATTCCAACGCTTCGGCCTGACCGTCGACAATATGATACAGTGTTTCGATATTAGCGTGTCCCAGAGAGTTATTAAGCGCCCTTACGAAACGTATTATTTGAACCGCAGTAATGTTTTTCGGACTGATAATGCTGTCTATTCCGAAGTTTTCTACTATGTCGTCATAATTCGGTCTGTTTATTTTCGCAATTACTTTCGGTACGCCCAGCCTAGAGGCATGTATGGCAATAAGAAGGTTTTCCTCGTCCCTGCCCGTTATTGTTACGACCGACCGGTACGACGCCATATCTTCTTCTTCCAGAAGCTCGGGGTCGCTGCCGTCTCCGTTTATAACTACGCATTTTGGAAGAGCTTCGTTAAGCTCGTAACATTTGTCTCTGTTTATTTCCACAAGCTTTGTATTTATTCCGATTTCCGCGGTAAACTTACAAAGATAATATGCTATCCTGCCTCCGCCTATAACAAATGCGGATTTTGAACTGCTGGTTTCTCTTTTTATTGCTTTAAAAAATTTATAAACTTCGGCAGGCTCGCCTATTACATAAAACAAGTCGTCTGTATGCGCAATATAATTTCCGTCGAGTATTATTACTTCTCCGTTATGGACAACAGCGCAGAAAATGAGGGAAAGACGAAGCTTTGCCATGATAGATGAAATGCTTTTTCCGCTTAATATATCGTTTTCCTTTATACGGAAGGAAACCATTTCAACCTTTCCGTCTACAAATGTTTCTACATTAATTGCAGTCGGAAAACGAAGAACCCTGGCTATTTCGGCAGCAGCCTCCTGTTCCGGATTTACTACCATATCAAGTCCCATTTCTTTTTTGAGAGCGGAAAGCTCCTCGGAATATTCAGGGTCTCTTATCTTGGCTATCGTATGCTTTGCACCGAGTCTTTTTGCGGTAAGGCAGCAGAGCATATTTATTTCATCCGACTGAGTTGTAGTTATAATCAAATCCGCTTCGGCTACGCCGGCTTCAAGCAATATACCCGTATGCAGACCGTTTCCCTTTACGCACATTATATCCAGTCTGTCGCCGAGATGCTGTATGCGGTCGGCATTTTTATCAACAAGCGTAATATCATGCCCTTTAGCCGATAGTCTTTTGGCGGTAGCCTGACCGACCTTGCCTCCGCCGACAATAATGATTTTCATATTTTTATTCCCTTAAACTGTTTGATTTAGCTAACCGCCGTAATAATAGCATGATTTTATTTTGGGGTCAATAGAGTGGGTAAGAAGAGAAAAGAAAATTTGATATGTAATAATATAAGATGATAAACATATACTTTTATTGATTATATAAACAGGTTCGGCAGGTAAAAATGAGAAAAAGAATTTTCGGATATATATTGGCAATAACGGCTTCCGTTTCGGTAATAGGTATGTCGTTTGCGGCAACGGATCCGCAAAGAAATACGGCATACCTTGCGGTCATAATAGACGATTTCGGGTATAACGGCGAGGGAACGGAAGAAATGCTTGATTTGGACATACCGTTGACTGCGGCGATTATGCCGTTTTCGGAAAAGGCGGAAGAAAACTGTATGAAAGTAAAAGAGGCGGGTAAGGAAGCGATAATACATTTGCCTATGGAATCAAAAACAGGCAAAAAAAGCTGGGTAGGAACAAAGGGCATTTTTACGGATATGAACGAAGAGGAAATAAAACAGACCGTAAACGATGCCTTAGATATTGTCGACACTGCCGTCGGATTGAATAATCATATGGGTTCTGCGATAATGGAAGATGAGAAAAAACTTGACGCTGTAATGCAGGTGCTTTCCGAAAGAAATATGGTATTTATAGACAGTCTGACAACGGTAGACTCTAAGGGTGAAAAATCGGCTAAAAAGTATGATGTCGATTATTTAAAAAGAACGGTATTTATAGACAGCCCCGGAAATACGGATGTTATTATAAACCGGCTTAAAAAAGCCGCCGAGTACGCAGAGAAAAACGGCTACGCCATTGCTATAGGGCATGTGGGGCCGGCAGGAGGAAAAACAACTGCGGAGGCAATAAAATGCGCCAAGGAAAATATTGAAAAAATGGGTGTAAAGTTTGTAACGGTAAGTGAACTGAATAAAGCGGTAAACGGTTGAAAAAAGTTTTGAGATAACGCCGTATTTTTGTTATACTTCTGTTTGACAGAGGTGATATTTATGGGCGCATGGCATACAAGGGGACTGAGAGGAAGCGTTCTGGAGGACTGTATTAACTTTACAAACGAATATTACAGACAGCATGGCATTGCCGTGATACAGAAAATACCTACGCCGATAACCCCCGTTGAAATGAATAAGGAAAACAGCACCATAACGTTGGCTTATTTTGACAGACAGAGTACCGTTGATTATATAGGAGCGGTTCAGGGAATACCGATATGTTTTGACGCGAAGGAAGCGGCTCAAAAAAGGCTTCCTTTACAAAATATACATGAACATCAAGTAAAGTTTATGGAGGATTTCAAAAAACAGGGGGGCGTAAGCTTTCTTCTTGTAAATTTTACGGGGGAGGGAGAGTTTTATCTTCTGCCGTTTGAAACTTTGAAAAAATATTGGGAGGAAGCCGCAAAAGGAGGAAGAAAGTCCATACCATATACTGCGTTTGATAAAAAGTATGAAATCCCTTTGAAAAACGGAGCTATGCTCAATTACCTTGACGCAGTAAACGTATATCTTGAAGAAAATAATTATTAAACCGTATTTTAATGGCAATTATATTTGTGTAGGGAGGGAATATACATGAATATAATTGCTTTATTTTTAGCGTTTATACTTTTTTCGGGATGTTCGGCAGAGAACGCCGTCGAGTATGCGGAGAAAACAAGAGAGGTTTCCGTAAGCAGGTTGAACGGAAATAAGATAGAACAAAATACTGACTTTTTTATCGGGGCGGATATTACCGAAGATATAAATATAAGTAATATACGAGATTTTGAGGAAAAGACGGGAAAGCATGAAGTATATGCGGAAGAGGTTTTTATCGATGAAGCGGAAAAGGCTGAAAAATTTATATTGGAATGTTGTGCCGACGGCAAAAAGCCGTATATAATTATAAAAAACAGAGACGGCATAAGCTCTGAGAGCTTCAAAAAATATGCCGACGCAATCTCCGAAGCCATAGGGGTATATCAGATTGAAGTTATGGTTGAAGTCTTGGAAAATTCATATTATTATGATGAAAGCGGAGAAAAATATATTTATCTGGCTGAAAAAATATGTGATGCCAATAATTACGCAAAAACAGTGTGGTCGGTAAAAAGTGATGATATAATAGTAGTAGGCAAATATATGCCGAAAGAGTATGTCGATTATATATGCGTAAACGGCTACTTTGAGTCGGAAAAGGCTGCGGACAGACTTTTTTCGGAGTTGAGAAATCATCTTAATACAGATAAGAGGGTCATTATAAGATTCGGAGCGTCAAGCTATTCTTCGGATGACTGCGCTTATACCGTTCCGGAGGCAAAAAAGACCATAGCCGACGTATATGATAATATATGCACGGATGAAGGGATAGCCGGGGTCATATATATGGATAAAAACATCAGACTTTCCGAGCAGATCAATTATAAAGACTACAGTATAACATCAGATAAAAGCCTGACCGACAGTTATTTGGAAACGATAAATGAAGCCGCGGCGTTTAGGGCGACAAAGGGAGATGAAGCTGATGATAAATGAAAAAACAGCAGGACTTGTAATAGAAAAGGCGCTTTCAAAGGGCGGTGATTTTGCTGAAATATTTTGCGAAAACACTGTAAAAAATAATATTTCCATGGTAAACGGACATGTGGACAATGCCGTAAGCGGAATTGACTATGGGGCAGGTATAAGAATATTTAACGGGACAAATGCGGTATATGTGTATACAAATGATTTGTCGGAAGATAATCTTATAAAAACAGCCGAGCAGGCGGCAGAGGCTTCCGTAGGAAAAAGTGCGGTACGTTTTCCGAGTTTCAATCCTTATAAATATGAAAACAGAAACTTAATAAAAATTATGCCGTCGGACAGAAGCGGAAGAGAAAAAAGAGATATTTTGAAAGAAGCCTCTGACGCAGCTTTCGGATATAACAGCCTTATAAAGCAGGTAAGGACAGGCTGTGCGGACAGCGTTCAGGATGTGCTGATAGCCAACAGCGAAGGAGTATGGGCAGAGGATAGGAGAGTAAGAACACGTTTCACAACGGAAGCCATAGCGGGAGACGGAAACGAGAAGCAAAGCGGCAGACAAAGCCCGGGCGGTTCGGAAGGAATGGAACTGTTTGAAAGAATAGACGTAAAGGAACTTTCTAAAGAGGCGGCAAGAACAGCCGTTACAATGCTCGGAGCGGGACAATGCCCATCGGGTAAAATGACCGTTGTAATAGATAACGGCTTCGGAGGAGTAATATTCCATGAAGCGTGCGGACACAGTTTGGAAGCGACGGCAGTTGCAAGGAATGCATCCGTATTTGCCGGAAAGCTAGGCGAAAGGATAGCAAGCGATGTTGTTACAGCTATAGACGACGGAACTATCCCTAACGGCTGGGGTACTCTGAATGTTGACGACGAGGGTAATCCAACAAGAAGAAACGTGCTTATAGAAAACGGCATACTAAAAGGATATATGATTGATAAATTAAACGGTCTGAGGATGGGCATGGAAGCAACAGGCTCATCAAGAAGAGAATCCTATAAATATGCGCCTACGTCCAGAATGACAAATACTTTTATAGCGGCAGGAAAAAGTACAACGGAGGAAATAATTTCAAACACGGAGTTCGGTCTATATGCGAAGCAAATGGGCGGCGGCTCTGTGGAGCCTGCAACGGGGGTATTTAACTTTGCCGTTTTAGAGGGTTATATAATAAGAAACGGAAAAATATGCGAGCCTGTAAGAGGCGCAACGCTTATAGGAAAAGGTTCGGAGGTACTCCTTAATATAGATATGGTCGGCAATAATCTTATGAGAGCGCAGGGGATGTGCGGTTCCATAAGCGGTTCGATACATGCCGATGTCGGCCAGCCGATGATAAGAGTACAAAATATGACTGTCGGCGGAAGGAGCGTATAACTATGGAAATAAAGGAGTTTCAAAAACTTGTTATAGATAAAGCAAAAAAGGTCGGTTTCAGCGACTGCGAAATATATTATCAAGGCGGGGAGTCTTTTCAGGTTCTTGTAAATGGCGGAAAAACCGAACATTTTGAAACAAGTTCATCATCGGGAGCGTCTTTTATAGGAGTCATCAACGGTAAAAAAGGATTTGCCTATACGGAGAGAATTGACGAAAAAGCGGCGGAGTTTATTGTTAAAGCGGCTTTGGAAAATGCGGATATTGCAGAGGATGAGGATGAACATATATTTTACGAGGGCGGAGAATACCCGAATATAAACCTCTATAATGAGAAACTGGATAAAGTTCCGCTTAAAGATAAAATAGAAAAAATCAATACGGCTGAAAAGGCGGCTTTGGACAACTCCGAATATATAAGGTCTTCCGACAGATGTATATATGCCGATGAAAGGGTAAAAGTTACAATAATGAATACAAAAGGGTTGGAAGGCGAATACAGGGCAAACAGCATGGCGGCTCTTGTTTCCGTAATCGGTGAAAAAAACGGAGACATAAAAACAGGAGCGGAGTTTTATGCGGGAAATAAATTTGAGGATTTTGACCCGACAAAGCTCGGAAAGGCGGCGGCGGAAGAAGCGGTCGGCATGTTCGGAGCCGAGTCTGTTAAAAGCGGCGTATATAAAGTAATATTAAAAAATACGGCTATGGCAAGTATTTTAGGAGTGTTTTCAGGCTCGTTTACGGCAGAACAGGCGTATAAGGGTCTTTCCATGCTAGAGGGAAAAGAAAATGAAAAAATAGCGTCTTCATGCGTAACTATAAGGGACGACGCTCTTTTGGAAAACGGATATGCTTCGGCTGTATTTGACGGTGAGGGAGTTCCTTGTCAAAATAAAATCGTCGTTGAAAACGGTATACTTAAAACTATGTTATATGATTTGAAGTATGCGGCAAAAATGGGCAAAAAGTCTACTGGAAACGGATTTAGGGCAGGATTTAAGTCGCCTGTCATGTGCGCGTGTACAAATTTTTATATATGCCCGTCGGATAAAACGCCGGAAGAATTGGCAAATACCGTAGAAAACGGAATATATATAACGTCTGTAGAAGGACTACATGCAGGAGCGAATCCCGTCAGCGGAGATTTTTCTCTGTCAGCGGAGGGATATTTAATAGAAAACGGCGTTATTACAAAACCTGTTGAGCAAATAACGGTAGCGTCAAATTTTTTCAAGCTTCTGAATAGTATAACAGCTGTCGGAAACGACTTGAGGTTTGATATGGGTGGAATCGGTTCGCCTGCTGTGCTTGTTGAGAATGTTAATATATCGGGATTATAATATAAAAGGGAGGAAATATAAATGCTTAATATAGGTGATAAAGCTCCGGAATTCAATCTTCCGGACAAAGACGGAAATATGGTGAAGCTTTCGGATTTTAAAGGAAAAAAGGTAGTACTTTATTTTTATCCGAAGGACAATACGCCGGGATGTACAAGACAGGCATGCGCATTCAGAAATGTTATGGACGTTTATGAAAATATGGGCGTAAAGGTTATCGGCGTCAGCAAGGACAGCCAGAAAGCGCATACTAATTTTACGGAAAAACATGAGCTGAATTTTACATTGCTTTCAGACCCGGAGCTGGAGGCTATACAGGCATACGGCGTATGGCAGGAAAAGAAAAATTACGGCAAAGTAAGCATGGGGGTTGTGCGTTCTACATTTATTATTGACGAGGACGGAGTTATAGAAAAAGTTTATCCTAAGGCAAAGCCGGATACAAACGCCGAAGAGATACTTACTTATTTAAAGGGAGAATAAGACGTATTTTAAAAGCGTATGATTATTTAGCGGTTGAAACGCCGTCATAAAAATAGTATAATTAAGCTGTCATTAACTGTGTGAGCTTTTTACCGGATTGGTGATAGAATAAAAAGGTCAATACGAATAGGAGTGCTTTGTATGGACGATAACAAAATTGTTATTTCAATCGGAAGAAGATACGGAAGCGGCGGCCGCGAAATAGGAAGAAAGCTGGCGGAGCTTTTTAATATCGACTTTTATGATAAGGAACTGATAACGCTTGCAGCTAAACAGAGCGGATTTTCCGAGGAGATACTGAAGGAAAACGATGAAAACCATAACGGCAGTTTTCTTTATTCGCTTGTAATGGGTACATATACGGGCGGTAATAACCTACCGCTTAACCATAAGCTTTTTTTGGCGCAGTTTGACACGATTAAAATGCTGGCTGAAGAAAAATCATGCGTTATTATAGGCAGATGTGCCGATTATGCTTTGGAATATAATCCGAATTGTATAAAAGTTTTTATCCATGCAGATCTTGACAGCAGAATAAAAAGAGCTGTCGGCGAATACGGCGTTGATCCCGACAAGGTTGAGGAAACTATTAAGAAAATAGATAAAAAGAGAGAAAGTTATTATAACTTCTATACAGGCAAAAAATGGGGTCATATAGAAAACTATGACTTGACTATCAACAGCACTGTTTCGGGAATAGACGGAGCGGTTAAAATAATAGCCGATCTTGTTAGGGAAAAAATGAATAAGTAAAGTTTACGGCAGGCGCAAGTCTGCCGTTTTTTAGCTTTGGTGATATACAATTTCACAGAAAATAAATTAAAGTAGATAGAATAATAAAAAAGACATTGTAAAATTATGTAAATTGTTAACTTTTAATGGAGGGATATTGTGATTATTTTTGATATAATATGTTTTATTGCTACAATTGAACTCCTACGCTGTTTTTGTACAGCGGTTGAAAAGAACTTTGAAAGCAGGAAATTTTTAAAATCTGATAGAGATATGGGGATATTAATCAGATTGGGAGTATTTTGCGTTCTCATAGTACTGACTTCAATGAAGTTTAAAGTTTTTGCTGTAGTTACTGTATTTACATGCTTATTTATTTTAGTTAAGCATATAGAAAGCGAAAATTCAAAAAGATACAGAGATAATGATGATTTATTCAGCTTTTATATATACGAAATTAAGAAGTTCAAAAACAGCATATATATAAGTGCAATATTCTGTTCTGTATTTTTGATTGTAGGTCTTTTGTGTAAATAGTTTTCGGATGATTTGAAAAACAACAGTACGGCAGGCGCAAGGCTGCCGTTTTTATATGCGTTGGATTAGAAAATAAATACAAATAAAAAAGAAACGAGCTAATCTTTAATAAAATAATTACTACGAAAACAGGCTTGTTATAAAAATGCTTGTAGAAATTTGACTTAAACTGCTGTCTCAATATAAGTAAAATTGTTGAAATATGATGATAGCAATGATATAATTTTATAAATGGTGTATTATTGAAACTATAGCGCTTTTGCGCAGGCAGTGGGGGAGAATTTCGTGGAGCAAAGTTGGAAGAAGCCATATAGATGGCTTTTTGTTTATGCCTTTATGTTTATTGTTGTGGCATTTGCCGTGGCAAGACCTGCGGAAATATTTGAAGGTCTTAAGGTTATTGTATTTTCGAGCGACATATTGATTACGGATTATTTGGAATTGGCAGGCGTAGGCCCTACTTTTGCCAATGTCGGGCTTGTAATGATTATTACGGCTGCGCTTATGTATGCAAATAAGATGCCTATAGGAAGTGGAAACGTAGTTACAATAGGTCTTATGTCGGGCTTCGCGTTTTTCGGAAAAAATATTTTTAATATGTGGTTTATCATACTCGGCACATATCTTTTTTGTGCGCTGAGAAAGGAATCGCTTTCAAGATACCTTCTTCCGAGTTTTTGGGCGTCATCTCTGGGGCCGCTCATCAGCTCGACATTTTTCCACCAAGGGGATTTGACGGTAGCAAGCGTTACGGTTTCTGTTATAACAGGTCTTATTATCGGATTTGTAACTCCTGTACTTACGGGATATACACAACGTATACAGCACGGGCTTAACCTTTATAACGGCGGTTTTGCAACTGGACTTATGGCGATGATGCTTACTCCTATATTAAAAGGCTTCGGATATGAGTTCAATTCGGTTTCAATATGGTCAACCAAGTACAACACAGTATTTATGACTGTTTTGCTTGTGTCGGGAATAACGCTTATAGTTATGGGCGTTGCAAATGATGACAATGCCTTTAAAAACTACAGAAATCTGCTTAAAAGACCCGGAAACCCTGCCGACGATTTTTTATTGTTAGACGGAGCGGGAGCTGTGCTTATAAATATGGGCGTTAATATTATTGTATCAACACTTGTGCTTGTAGCCATAGGCGGAGATGTCAACGGGCCGACTATCGGAGGAATACTTACGATAGCGGGATTCAGCGTAAAGGGAAAACATGTAAAAAATATACTGCCGGTTATGGCAGGAGTTATCCTCAGTGGAGTTTTAAGAGGGGACGGAGCGGTAGTTACGCCTGCGGCGCAGCTGGCTCTTCTTTTCGGAACAACGCTTGCGCCGGTATCGGGCACATACGGCCCTATCGCAGGTGTGATAGCAGGATTTATACATTCGTGCGTAGTATTGTATGCCGGAGCGGGGTATTCGGGCGTAAACCTTTACAATAACGGATTTGCCGGAGGTCTTACGGCAATCGTTATGCATTCGGTACTTTCGGAATTTTTCAAACCTAACGAATATTCGGAACCTTCGGAAAGTATGAAACCAAAGGAAAAACCTATAGATACGGAAAAAACCTCAATAGATTTGAGCGACTTGGATTTGTATGAGTAAACGATAAAAATTAACTTTGATAAATAAAAAAACATATTGACACATGAAAAATCGTGTGGTAATCTGTAAAAAACGATAAACGTAGTGATGAGGACAAGTAGACTGTCTGATACAGTTCAGAGAGCTGCCGTTTGGTGCGAGGCAGTACTGAGATTTCAGTTGAAGTAACCTTTGAACGGTTCGCTGAACGAGTTATTTCAAGTAGGTGGAAACGGATGCCGACCGTTACAGCGGCAGGATATAAGCAGTTTGCCGTATCTGTTTTGAGAGCATCTTTTTAGATGAATTAGAGTGGTACCACGGAAGTTTAGCCTTTCGTCTCTTTACATAAGAGACGAAAGGCTTTTTTGTTTTTCGGGATCGGTCTTTTTCGGCGGCGCTTAGAAAACAGTATTATTATTCAGGAGGGAAAACTATGAAAATCAGATTTGAAGAAAGAAAAGAACTTAAACAGAAACCCGATATGGATAATCTCGGTTTCGGAAAGATATTTACGGATTATATGGTTGTTGCCGACTATAACCCCGAAAAAGGCTGGCATGACGCAAGAATAGTTCCTTACGGTCCGCTGGAACTTTATCCCGGAACAATGGTATTCCACTACGGACAGAGTTCTTTTGAGGGACTTAAAGCGTATTATATTGATGAAAATACGATTCATCTTTTCAGACCTGAAAAAAACTTTGAACGTATGAATAATTCCAACAGCCGTTTATGTATACCCGAACTTGACCCGGAGGAATTTACGGAGTATATTATAGAAGCAATTAAAATAGAAAAAGACTGGATACCAAAGGAAGAGGGAAAGAGCCTTTATATAAGACCTATGATTATAGCAACCGATGAAAATCTCGGGGTTCATTCGTCAAAGACGTTTAAATTTGTATGTATGTTCTGTCCTGTTGCTTCCTATTACGAAGAAGGTATAAAGCCGGTTAAAATATATGTTGAACATGATTTTAAAAGAGCCGTAAAAGGCGGAACGGGATTTGCGAAAACAGCCGCTAACTACGCACAGAGCCTTAAAAGCCAGGAAGAGGCGGAAGAAGCCGGATATGCGCAGGTACTTTGGCTTGACGCCATTGAAAGAAAGTATATTGAGGAAGTCGGCTCTATGAATATAATGTTCGTTATAGACGGAACTGTCGTTACCCCGGAGCTTAACGGCAGCATACTTCCGGGAATAACAAGGGCGTCGGCTTTAGAACTCCTCAGAGACAAGGGGTATAAGGTTGAAGAAAGGAAGATTTCCATAGAAGAGCTGATTGAAGCGGCAGAAAACGGAAAGCTTGACGAAGCGTTCGGAACGGGAACGGCTGCCGTAATATCTCCCGTAGGAGAAATACTCTATAACGGAAAAAATTATATAATCAACGAAGGAAAGATAGGACCTGTTGCTCAGGACATATATGACACAATAACAAAGACCCAGTACGGCAAAATTGAAGATAAATATAACTGGATAAGAAAAATAAAAATTTGATAATCTGAAAAAAGGCTCGTTTTAAACGGGTCTTTTTATTTTGATATTTCATAGATGAAATAAATTAAAAAATATTTTTATATGAAAACGGAGCGCAAACCGTATCTATTCCGTCTAATATACAGAAGCATAAAAAATGCTCCTGTACGTACAGAAAAGAAAGGAAAGACATTTATGGAAAAAATGATAAGAGCTGCAAAGGCGGGAGAGCCTGATGCGTTTACACGGCTTATGAAGAGTCAGATGCAGAGCATGTATAAGACTGCAGGGGCAATTCTTATGAATGACGAGGATATAGCCGACGCCGTATCGGATACCATACTTGCCTGTTGGGAAAGCATAGGTTGTCTGAGAGAAGAAAAATATTTCAGAACATGGATGACAAGAATACTTATAAATAAATGCAACGACATAATACGCAGAAAAAAATATATCTTGCAAGCCGATATCCCGGATAAGCCATATATTGACTCCGGCTTTGAAAATACAGAGTGGAAAGAGACAATTAATATGGTTTCGGATAAATACAGGCTTGTACTTGTACTGTATTATATAGAAGATTTTAATACAAAAGATATAAGTGAAATGCTTGGTATGCCGGAAGGAACCGTAAGAAGCAGATTGGCGAGGGGAAGAGAACAGCTTAGGCAGATTTACGAAGAAAGAGAGTATGAAACAGGAGGTCAGACGTTATGAAAGAAATATTCGATAAACTCAGAGAAGATGTAAAAATACCCGAGATAGTAAATAAAAAGGCTGAAGACGCATTTGAAAAGATATATGCGGAATGTAAAGATAATACAAAGGAAGCCGAAATAAAAAATATAAAGCCGACAAAGAGACACAACCTTAAAAAAATGACGGTAGTCGTTGCGGCGGCAGTAATGCTTTGCGCCGTAACAACGGCGGCAGCGGTATTAAAATGGAGCCAAAGCCTGTCGGAAGGAATGCAGGTATCGGAAGATCAAATGAAAAATGTCGAAAACAGCGGAATGAATAAATTTGTAGAGCAGTCATGCACAGATAACGGCATTACGGTAACGGCAATCCAGAGTATAACTGATAATTATTATACTCATATTGCTTTCAGGGTAGAGGGCTTTGAAATTGAAGAGGGGAAACAGCCGGACTTTGAGGAGTTCGATATTACGGTGGACGGAAAAGATGACTTTGGGATATCGGCAGGCTTTTGGGACGGGATTGTTTCCGATAACAACGGTAACCTTATTACTACAGATGGCAAACCGTTGGCAAAAGATAAAGACGGAAGAATAGTGGAGAATTACGTTTTGGACGACGGGACTATGGAATACCATATAACTCTTTTTAACCATAATGAGGAAAAAGGAAAGTTTTTCGGAAAACCGATACATGTAGAATTGAAAAACCTGGGCACTGTTGCCAAGGCTGAGTATTTCAGCGGTATTGAAGGTAATTGGACATTTGACTGGACTCTTGCGGGGGCAGATACGACTGAGGTGTATGAGCCGGATTTTATGCTGGAAGATACAGGAGCAAAAGTAAAGAAAATAGAAGTATCTCCCATATCGATTATGGTAGAATACGATTTCCCGAGACAGGAGACGGAAGAAGAGTATATGGACGAAAACGGAAAAGTGGGTATGGTTACTATGTTCGGGGAGCCTCCGTTTGCCACTGGAGTTAAGCTTAAAGACGGTACAGTCATTAAATATATTTATACAGGCCCGGGAGGAGGCGGATATGAAGACGAGAACTCCGACATATATTCATTTTTGCTGGCGTCCGACAGAGTTATAGACGTTGATGAGATAGAGAGCATACTGTTTTTGAAGCCTGTAGATGAAACAATGAAATATCCGAAACTTGAATTTTATGATGTCCCGCTTCTGAATAAAAAATAAAATAAGGTCGATATACGGCAGGGGAATATATCCCCTGCTTTTTATATGCATAGGTCGGCATAAAAATGCAAATTTTACATATAGAGCGACAAAGGTGTGGGAATATAAGCTAATTAAAGAATCCTTTATATAGAATAAAGACTAATTTAGTGTGGTAAAAAATTCTTGTTAATGATACAATGATTAAAGCATAATTTTTACGACATGGATTGACATAATTATCTGTATGACACAGCTATAATATAATTTTGACGAAAGCTGTTTTAGGGAGGGGTATCCATGATTTCAACCGTAAGCATATACGAAATGAATCTTATAGTAAACTGTGAACATAAAGATCCGCACACGGTTTTGGGTATGCATGAGGTGCTACATGACGACAGGGAAGTAGTCGCTGTCAGAGCGTTTCTTCCCGGGGCAAAGGAACTATATGTTATTGATAAAAACGATGAAAACGCCGTTTATAAGGCTGACAGAATACACGAAGACGGTTTTTTCGAGACTGTAATCGAAGACAGGCATAAATGGTTTGATTATAAATTCCGAATTGTTTATTGGGACGGAAATGAAAATATTACCGCAGACGCCTATTCTTTTCCGCCGACGGTAAGCGACTATGATAAATATTTGTTCGGCGCGGGAAATCATTATGAAATATATAATAAACTAGGGGCGAATATATGCGAGATAAACGGTACGGAAGGAGTATCCTTTGCCGTATGGGCGCCAAATGCGAAGAGCGTAAGCGTTATAGGCTCTTTTAACTACTGGGATGGAAGATCGGCTCAGATGAGAATGTTGGGTAATTCCGGAATATGGGAGATATTTATACCCGGAGCGGCTGAATTTGACAGATATAAGTTTAGGATAAAGGACAGGAATAACAACGTAACGGACAAAAGCGACCCTTATGGATTTTACATGGAAAAAAGACCGCAAAATGCTTCTATTGTATACGATTTGGGCGTGTACCGTTGGAAAGACGCAAAGTGGATAAAACAAAGGGAGACAAGCGATCCATACAGGTCTCCTATGAATATATATGAGGTACAGCTGGGAAGCTGGATGAGAGTACCCGAGGAGGAAAACAGGTTCCTTACATACAGGGAATTGGCTGATAAACTGGTGAAATATGTGAAAAAAATGGGTTACACACATATAGAACTGCTTCCCGTATCGGAGTATCCCTTTGACGGCAGCTGGGGATACCAGGTAACGGGTTATTATGCTCCCACAAGCAGATACGGAGAGCCCGATGATTTCAGATATTTTGTCGACTGCTGTCATCAAAAGGGAATAGGAGTAATAGTTGACTGGGTGCCGGGACATTTTCCCAAAGACGCCAACGGACTGGCAAGATTCGACGGAACAGCGCTTTATGAGCATGAGGATTGGCGAAAGGGCGAACATAAGGAATGGGGTACTTATGTCTTTAATTACGGAAGAAAAGAAGTAAGCAATTTCCTTATTGCAAACGCGCTTTTTTGGATTAAAGAATACCATATTGACGGAATAAGAGTAGACGCTGTGGCAAGTATGCTCTATCTTGACTATTTCAGAAACGAGGGAGAATGGATACCGAACAAATACGGCGGAAGAGAAAACCTGGAAGCCGTTGAGTTCCTTAAACACATGAATTCCGTCATAAAGGGCGCCTATGAAGGAGTTTTGACATTTGCGGAAGAATCTACCGAATGGGAAGGCGTTACAAAGGGAGCGGACAGAAACGGTCTCGGATTCTCGTTTAAGTGGAATATGGGATGGATGAACGATTTTCTTGAATATATGAAGAAAGACCCCATATACAGAAAATATCATCATAATAACTTGACTTTCGGCATAACTTACGCTTATTCCGAAAACTTTGTTCTTGTGCTTTCACATGACGAGGTTGTACACATGAAAGGCTCTATGATCGGCAAAATGCCGGGCGATATATGGCAGAAGTTTGCAAATTTAAGGGCGGCTTACGGTTTTATGTATGCCTATCCGGGCAAAAAGCTGTTGTTTATGGGCAACGATATAGGACAGTACAGCGAATGGAATGAAGCAAAAAGCATAGATTGGCATGTTCTTGAAAATGATTTTAACTGTAAACTTAATCTGTTTTTACAGGACTTGTTTAAGCTTTATAAAAAAGAACCTGCTTTTTGGGAAAGGGACACATATCCCGAAGGATTTGAATGGATAGAGTGCGATGACGCGGAAAACAGCGTCGTATCATTTGTAAGGCACGGAGCAAATGTTGAAGATCTTATTGTGATAATATGTAACTTTACGCCGAAAACCGTCGAAGGATACGACGTAGGGGTTCCGTATGAAGGATACTATAAAGAAATACTTAACAGCGATGATGAAAAGTACGGCGGCAGCGGCGTTATAAACAAAAAAGCCGTAAGAAGCAAAAAAGAACACTGCAACAGATGTGCCAATAAAATAACGATAAATCTTCCTCCTTTGGCAACTTCCGTATTTACACTTACTCCAAACAGCAGGGAAAAATTGAAAAAAGCAGTTGAAGAGGAAGAATAAATATGTTTATACAAAAGTAAATGCGCTTGAAATCAATGTAAAATTGATGTTGACTATACTTGCTTTTTTGTGTATAATTCAATGAGTATGGATTATAGTGGCTGAAAGCCTCTTAAACCATACAAAGCAATCTCAGCAATTGGAGGGAGGGAAATTCATGTCAGAGGTAAGAGTTAAAGAAAATGAATCCTTGGATAGCGCTCTTCGCCGTTTTAAAAGAAGCTGTGCAAAAGACGGCATCATGGGAGAGGTTCGTAAAAGAGAACACTATGACAAGCCTAGCGTAAAACGTAAAAAGAAATCCGAAGCCGCAAGAAAACGTAAATTCAAATAATTTTGTGATACAAAGAGGATGATATAAATGTCATTGAAAGAAACGCTTTTCCAGGATTTAAAAACAGCTATGAAAGACAAGGATACTGTTCGTAAGAATACGATCCAGCTTGTCCGTGCAGGCGTTCTTCAGATTGAAAAAGACAATCATGTAGAGCTTGATGATGACGGCGTCCTTGATGTAATAGCTAAGGAACTAAAAAAGCGTCGTGACTCACTTCCCGAATTTGAAAAAAGCGGTCGAACAGATTTAATTGATAATCTTAATAAGGAAATAGAAGTCCTGTTAGGATACCTTCCGGAACAATTGACTGAGGACGAAATTCAAAAAATAGTTGAGGAAACCATAGCCGAAACTGGCGCAGCCACCATGAAAGATATGGGTAAAGTTATGGGTGCGGTTTCATCTAAGGTTAAAGGACGTGCCGACAACAGAGTTGTGAGTGGTTACGTGAAAAAATTATTAAGTAAGTAATTAACAGCCGAGTTTATACTCGGCTGTTTTTATATTATTACTTTAGTGTAGAAGACTGCGAAGCAGGCTTTAACAACCGCCCGCTCTGCGGGTGAGATTAAAGCTTAAGCAAAAAGCATCGTCCTTGATGTAAAATAAAGGAGTTCAAGCCTAAATATTTTATAAAAGAAAGGACGATGCTTTTATGGCAAACAGTTTAGCACACACAAAATGGGTATGCAAGTATCATATTGTATTTACACCAAAGTATAGGAGAAAAATAATATATTACGAATTGAGAGAAGATATTCAAAAAATAATAAAAGATTTATGTAAATGGAAAGGCGTAGAAATTATAGAAGGTCATATGATGCCGGATCATATCCATCTACTGGTAGAGATTCCGCCGAAAATGAGCGTCTCGCAATTTATGGGATACTTAAAAGGGAAAAGTGCGATGATGATATTCAATAATCATGCAAACCTAAAATATAAATTCGGCAATAGAAATTTCTGGGCAACAGGATATTATGTGAGTACTGTCGGATTAAATACAGCAACAATTCAAAAATATATTAGAGAACAGGAAAAACAAGATCAAATAGAAGACAAGCTGAATACAAAAGAGTATGAAGACCCTTTTAAGGGTAGCAGATAATCATACCACCGAGGCTTGAACGAAGTGAAAGCCAGCGTCATTAAGGCGCTGGCTCTTAATAAGCCCTTATAGGGCTAGTGCAAACCACGTCTTTTAGGCGTGGTTATGATTGTAAGAAAATAAGTATGTAATTTGACGGTGTTAATCGGCATAGTAATAATATAAGGCAATTTACAATCGGGTCTGAGGAGCGGTTTTATGAGAAAAAAATTCATTTCTAAAAAAGACAAACCGAATTTGAAAAAAGAACTTTCAGCCGCGTTGGAGATTCCCGGTGAGGTTATACTGGATATGCCGCTCATATCTCTTAAGGGCAGGGAGGAAATTTCGGTGGAAAACTATAGAGGAATAATAGAATACAGTACCGATAAAATAAGACTGAACACAACAGCCGGAATATTTAAGATTACGGGAGAAAATCTGCTCATAAAATGCCTGGACTGCGACAATGTTATTATTACAGGCAAAATAAACGCAACCGAATTTTTGTGATAAATGAGGTAAACTTATGTTTCTTGCATTGTGGAATTATATAAGGGGATATGTTATCATATATGTTACCGGATTTTCCGTAGAGCGGTTTATAAATATGGCTGTAAACAAAGGTATATTTATATGGGACGTTATACAGGAAAAAAATATGGTAATAATGAAGGCGTCTGTAAAAAATGCCGATGATTTAAAAGAATGCGGAATAAAGACAGGCTGCCGTTTTGAAATAAAAGGAGAATACGGACTGCCTGTCTTTATAAGACATTGTTCTTCAAAAAAAGCATATATAGCAGGGATATTGCTTTTTTCGGTTTCAATGTACATAATGTCGTCGTTTATATGGACAGTAAGGGTAAACGGCAATGAAAGGCTTAACGCCGACGATATAATTAGGTCATGCGCGGAAAAAGGTATTGCTCCGGGGAAAATGAAACATGGTGTTGACTTATATGAAGTCGGCGAAAAACTGATGATGGAGTATAAGGACATAGCATGGATAGCCGTAGATATGAAAGGCACGGGGGTAGTAGTAAATATAGTGGAAACTATACCGAAAACACAGTATGTCGACAGAGAAAAGCCGACCGACGTTGTTGCCAATGCCGACGGAGTGATAGTAAGCGTGGCAGCTTCATCGGGAACGCCGATGGTTAAAGAAGGCGATGAAGTAAAAAAAGGCGACTTGCTCATAAGCAGCGAGGTGCCGTTAAAAGACGGTGAAAATAAAACGGGTGAAATGTATGTATGTGCATCGGGAGAAGTTTACGCCGAAAAGCAGTATGAGCTTGAAGGAATTTCCGAGCTGAATTATAATGAAAAGGTATTTACAGGAAAGGCGAAAACAGATTATAGTGTAAATATATTCGGACATAATTTCAATTTCATAACCCCGTCTTATGAAAACGATTATGAGGTCATAACGGACGACAGGCTGAAATTTGATATAGGGGACTACGAGATCCCTTTCGGAATAAATAAAACCGTATACGGACAGGTCGAAAAGGTAAAAATGAAAAGGACGGAAGACGAAGCTGTAAAACTGGCTGAAAAGCAGCTTAACGACCGGATTACAGCTCTTACAATGGAAACCGGCGGAGAAGTAAGCCGCTTGGAGACAGAAACCATAACGGACGGAAACCGAATGATAATAAAAGGACATACTTCCGTTATAATGAGAATAGACGAACAAAGAGAAGCGGAAACATCACAATATGAGGAGGTAACAGAGTAAATGCCGCAGACAGAATGTATAATAGAGGCTGACAACAAGGTAATTTCAAATATTTTCGGACAGTTTGATTCCAACATTTCTAAAATAGAGAAGGAATTGTCAGTCAGGATTGTGAACAGAAGCGAGGGCATTAAAATCGTAGGCGAGGAAAACGACTGCCGAAAGGCGGAACAGGTTGTCAGAGCGTTGGTGGAGGCAGCGGCTAAAGGAGAAACAATATCGTCGCAGAATATTGAATATATGGTAAATTCCGATAAAAGTGAATTGGAAAAAGTAGGAACTATTTATGACGACTGCATATGCCTGACCATAAACGGCAGACCCGTAAAGCCTAAAACTCTGGGACAGAAAAAATATGCGGACTTGATTAGAAATAATACTATAACATTCGGTATAGGTCCGGCAGGAACGGGAAAAACATATCTTGCAATGGCAATGGCTATTACCGCATTTAAAAACAACGAAGTAAACCGTATAATAATGACAAGACCGGCAATAGAAGCAGGTGAGAAGCTCGGTTTCCTTCCGGGAGACCTTCAGCAGAAAGTAGACCCCTATCTCAGACCGCTGTACGACGCTCTTTTTGAAATAATGGGCGCCGACGCCTTTGCGAGAAATATGGAAAGGGGACTGCTGGAAGTTGCGCCATTGGCATATATGAGAGGGCGTACTTTGGATAATGCTTTTATTGTCCTTGACGAGGCGCAGAATACGACTCCGGAGCAGATGAAAATGTTTTTGACGCGTATAGGCTATGGTTCAAAAGCCGTAATAACAGGCGATTTGACCCAGATAGACTTAGGAGACGGAAAAAACTCGGGCTTGACGGAAGCGGTTAAAATACTGAAAGATGTAGAAGACATAGGCATAATAACATTGACAAACAAGGACGTTGTGCGACACCCTCTTGTACAGAAAATAATAACCGCCTATGAAAAGGCTGAAAATAAAAAGAAAGAAAATATGGGAAGACAAAGACAGAGGTGATAAAAATGACGCTGTTAATAGATAACAGATCAAATTATGAACTTTCGGATGAAATGAAATCGGTTTTTGAAAAGGTCTGCATGGAAAGTCTTGTGTATGAAGAATTTGATACGGACTGCGAAATAAGCCTGTCGCTTGTAAATGACGAGGAGATACATGAAATAAACAAGCAGTTCAGAAACATAGACAGACCTACGGACGTACTCAGTTTTCCGCAGCTTACTTTTGAAGAAGGAGAAGAAGCCGACGTAAATGAAAACGGAGAAATAGTATTGGGAGATATTATAATTTCCGTAGACAAAGCAAAGGAGCAGGCGGAGGAGTTCGGACACAGCATGAAAAGAGAAATGGCGTTCCTTGCCGTACACAGCATGCTGCACCTTATGGGATATGACCATATGGAAAAAGACGAAGAGGAAGAAATGTTCCGCAGACAGAAGGAAATACTGCTGAACGCCGGAATACCCAGAGAGTAGGGATATTATGAAGAACTGGGATATACTGGAGGGAGCTTGTCTTTCCTGTAAAAAGTGCAGACTGTGGGAAACAAGAACAAACGTGGTTATAGGAGACGGCAACAAACAGGCTGACATTATGCTTATAGGCGAGGGGCCGGGACAACAGGAGGATTTGAGCGGAGTCCCTTTTGTGGGACCGGCTGGAAAGTTGCTTGACAAAATGCTGGCGTCCGTAAATCTTGACAGAAAAGACGTGTATATAGCCAACATAGTAAAATGCAGACCTCCGGGAAACAGAGATCCGCATGAGGATGAACAGGAAGCGTGTATGAATTATCTGCGCTATCAGCTGACGCTTGTAAAGCCGAAAATAATAGTGTGCCTGGGACGAGTTGCGGCGACGGCTATAATCGATAAAAATTTTAAAATAACGAAAGAACATGGCGAGTGGGTTGAAAGAAAAGGCTATTGGATAACGGCTACATATCATCCGTCGGCGCTGTTGAGGGATGAGACAAAGAAAAGACCTGCGTGGGAAGACCTTAAGGCAATAAGGGCTAAACTTGACGAACTATAAACATATAAACGAAAGAGGTATAGAATTTGGCAAAGAAATTTTACAGTGGATTTGTGTCATTGGTAGGCAGACCGAATGTAGGAAAGTCTACGCTTATGAACAGGCTAATAGGAGAAAAAATAGCTATAATATCAAATAAACCGCAGACAACAAGAAACAGGGTACAGAGCATACTGACAAAAGACGATTTTCAGATAGTATTTATAGATACTCCCGGAATACATAAGCCGAGGCATAAGCTGGGTGAGTTTATGGTAAAAAGCGCCGAGATAACTTTGAATGAGGTCGACGCAGTGCTTATGCTCATAGAACCTGCTGACAGAGTTCTTGAGGCGGACAGGCTTATTATAGAAAAATTTTCAAAGATAAAATCGCCTGTAATACTTGTTATAAACAAGGTGGATTCAACGGATAAGGAGCGCGTGTTTAAGGTTATAGACAACTACAGAAAACTTTATGATTTTGCCGAAATAGTGCCCATAAGCGCACTTGAGGGAACAAATACAGACGAGCTTTTGGAGGTAATAAAGAAATATCTTCCCGAAGGACCGCAGTATTTCCCTTCGGATATGATAACCGACCAGCCTGAAAGGCAGATAGCGGCGGAAATAATAAGGGAGAAAGCGCTGAGACTTTTACAGGAAGAAATACCTCATGGGATTGCCGTTGAAATTATGGAAATGAAGAAGCGACCCGAAGGAAACATGGTTGATGTAAGAGCAACCATATATTGCGAAAAGGATTCTCATAAGGGAATTATAATAGGTAAACACGGAGCTATGCTGAAAAAAATCGGCACAAATGCAAGGGAAGATATACAGAAGCTTCTCGGTTCGCCAATATATCTTGACCTTTGGGTAAAGGTTAAAAAAGACTGGAGAGACAATGACTTTCTGTTGAAAAACTTCGGATACGAGTTTGAACGATGAGACAATGACTTAAAAAATAACATAAATATATGTTTTTGGCTATATAGGAAGTTTTTACACAGCATATCGCTCTTATTCGTGGGAAAGCTATTACCGAAGGAGATGTGATATATGGACAGCCTTTGGAAAGATTTCATAAATACCGGAAGCGTCGAGGCATATCTGCGATATAGAAGAGCAGCCGAGAACGCAGACTTGAAAAATAAACGGGAAGTGCGAAATGGTCTTTAATGTAAACGGCATAGTAATAAAAGAAATGACAGCCGGAGAAACCGGAAAAAGAATACTGGTTATAACAAGGGAGCATGGGAAAATGCTCCTTTCGGCGCGTGGGTCAAAAAATGCAAAGAGCGGAATAATGGCGGCAACTCAGCTTTTTTCATACTGTGAATTTACGGTTTTCGAGGGGAAAGGTTTTTATTCCGTAACGCAGGCTGACGTTATTGAAAGCTTTTACGGCATAAGGAACGATTTTGAGCGTCTTGCATACGGGGCGTATATATTGGAGCTGACGGAAAGAACTTCTTTTGAAGAAATGGAAGACAACGCCGCTTTTGACCTGCTTTTAAAAACGCTGTCGGTATTATCTTCGGAAAAGCAAGACCCGAAACTTACGGCTGTCATATACATAATAAGGCTTTTAAAAGAGTGCGGATTTATGTGGGAAACAGATTATTGTGTAAACTGTGGGGATATACTGAATAAAAACGCTTTCTTCGGGGACAGAAGCGACGGACTGTTTTGTCATAACTGCTCCGACGGTATGGCGTGGAAACTGGGTTCGGGCGCGTTGAAGGCTGTCAGATACATAAACGGCAGTTCGTTAAATAAGCTGTTTAACTTTCGTGTATCGGAGGAAGTTCTGGACGAACTGTGGACTTTTGCGGATATAAACAGAAGAATTTATTTTGGAGATAAATATAAAACATTGGATTATATTAATAATCTTAAATTTTAATATTGACAACGGAGAATATATTTGCTAGTCTAAGACTTGAATTGAATAATCCGTAATGATAAAGAAAAAGTAGTTTAAGTACTGTGTTTAAGAGAGGCGGTGGCAGGTGGAAACCGTTACACGGCTTATGCGAAAGGCGCTTTTGAACGGCATCTTATAAAGTGGGCTTTTGCCAACAAGGGTGGAACCGCGGAGAATACAGACCTTCGTCCCTTACGGGGACAAAGGTCTTTTTTTATTATTATTGAAGCGGAGTAATTATTATTTGGGAGGAATTAAAATGGAAAAGACAATGGAAAAAATAGTCGCATTGGCAAAATCAAGAGGTTTTGTATATCCCGGAAGTGAAATTTACGGCGGACTCGCCAACACATGGGATTACGGCCCTATAGGCGTTGAACTTAAAAATAATCTTAAAAAAGCATGGTGGAAAAAATTTGTTCAGGATAACCAGTATAACGTAGGTCTTGACTGCGCTATACTTATGAACCCTCAGACATGGGTTGCCAGCGGACATCTTGGCGGATTTTCCGACCCTCTTATGGACTGCAAAGACTGTAAAGAACGTTTCCGTGCAGACAAACTTATAGAGGATTTCTGCCATGAAAGAGGCGAGGACATAACCGTAGACGGTTGGTCAAACGAAAAAATGCTTGAATATATTAAGGAAAACAATATAGCATGTCCTACATGCGGAAGCCATAACTTTACCGATATACGTCAGTTTAACCTTATGTTCAAGACTTTCCAGGGCGTAACGGAAGACGCAAAAAACACTGTATATCTTCGTCCGGAAACAGCCCAGGGTATATTCGTAAACTTTAAAAACGTACAGCGTACATCAAGAAAGAAACTTCCATTCGGTATAGGACAGATCGGAAAATCATTCAGAAACGAAATTACACCGGGTAACTTTACATTCCGTACAAGAGAATTTGAACAGATGGAACTTGAGTTCTTCTGCGAGCCGGGAACAGACCTGGAGTGGTTTGCTTACTGGAAACAGTACTGTATAGATTGGCTTAAAGACCTCGGACTTACAGTTGAAAACACAAGAGTTCGTGATCACAGCCCCGAGGAACTTTGTTTCTACAGCAAGGCTACGTCTGATATCGAGTATCTTTTCCCGTTTGGCTGGGGCGAGCTTTGGGGAGTTGCGGACAGAACCGACTACGACCTCACTCAGCATCAGAATGTTTCAGGTGAAGATATGACATATTTTGACCAGAACAAGAACGAGAAGTATATACCTTATGTTATAGAGCCTTCACTGGGCGCTGACCGTGTAACGCTTGCATTCCTTTGCGACGCTTACGATGAGGAAGAAGTCGGCGAAAACGATGTAAGAACAGTGCTTCACTTCCACCCTGCAATCGCTCCTGTTAAGGCAGCTATTCTTCCTCTTTCCAAGAAGCTTTCAGAGCCTGCTCTTGAAATATTCCATAAGCTTTCCAAGAAGTTTAATTGCGAATATGACGAGTCGGGAAGTATCGGAAAGAGATACAGAAGACAGGATGAAATCGGTACGCCTTTCTGCATAACGGTAGACTTTGACACACTTGAGGACAATACTGTAACAGTACGAGACAGAGATTCTATGGAACAGATAAGACTCAGCGTTGACGAACTTGTTGCTTACCTTGAGGAGAAAATGGAATTTTGATAAAAAAATGCCTGTATATGTACAGGCATTTTTTAGTTGCAGACCTCATATATCACAGTATATGGGGTGATTTTATGAAGTTTGCCGAAATAGAATATTTTGATGATAACATAGGAATGATTACAACGTGGTTTAATTCGATTTATTATCCTTACAGTGTGAAAGAGAAGCTTATGATCGGCGCCGAGGGGTATAAAATATGCTTGAACATACCTGAGACATCTGACAAAAAAAGCAAAGAAAGAGTATTGGCTAAAATAAAAAGATTTCTTCTTACAAACGACATTATTTCGGTTACAGGCGAACGGTTTGACGGTGTATATACGTCGGATGGAAACGTAATCAAGGCGGCAGCCTCAGCAGACATGGCGGGTACGGCTAAAGAAGCCGTTATAATAGGAGGAAACAGAGAACTGGTAGAAATAATACTTTGTTCTGTTTGTCCGCATGTAAAATATGTATCGATTTTTACGGGAGAGAATTATGTGTATAATGATGTATGCCGTTATTTGTTTACTGAATACGGAATAACCGTACAGATGATGAACAGTCTTCGTCATGAAAATCTGAAAAACGCAGATATTGTCATAAATTGTGCCGAACTGACAGATAATTATGATTATCTGCTGAAAAACGGGTGTATTTATTTCGATATAGCTAACGATAAAAAGAGAATACGACATATAAGGAAAATAAGGCCTGACGTCAGAATCATAAATGCCGTAAACGTAATTTTCGGAGGAATAAAATTGACTTCGGAGCAGGCAGAATGCGCTGTATATGCCACTGACGAGAACTTCAGACGTATGGCGGAAGGCAAAGCCGATATGAAAGAAAAAATAAAAATTATAGAAAATATAAGGATGTTAGGCTCTATAGATAAATTTTACGGATTTTTTGACGGCGTTTGATATAAAAATTTTTATGCTGTCCTTAACAGCCGAATATATGAGAAAATATAGGGGTGTCGGCGTTGACAAGCAGTTAAAGGTAGTTTATAATTTTTTAGATATGATATTCACATAGTGAAGACAGGATACTTTTAATTAACATAAATGAGGAGTGGGTTTATGGCTGATAGTAAAAAAGTTGTTTTGACATACGAAGGTCTTAAAAAGCTTGAGGACGAGCTTGAGGATTTAAAGACTGTCAAAAGAAAAGAAGTAGCCGAAAAAATAAAAGAAGCCAGAGGACAGGGAGACTTGTCTGAAAATGCCGAGTATGACGCCGCAAAAGAAGAACAGGGCGAAATAGAGTCCAGAATAGTTGTTATAGAAAAAATGCTGCGTAATGCAGAAGTTATTGATGACGACGAAGTAGGTTCGGACGTTATAACAGTAGGAAGCCGAGTAAAAATATGGGATATGGAATTTGAGGAAGAAATAGAATATTCTATCGTAGGTTCTGCGGAAGCCGATCCCATGAATTCCGAAAACGGAAGAATTTCAAACGAATCCCCTGTAGGAATGGGACTTCTCGGACATAAAACAGGCGATATCGTCGCTATAGAAACACCGGGAGGAACGGTTGAATTTAAAGTGCTTGCAATTTCCAGGTAATTTTGGTAGGAGGAACATAAAGTGTCGGAAGAAAATACAAAAGAATTAACAGCCAGCCAGCTTTCGGAGCAGGAGGGTTTCAGAAGGGATAAACTTGCGGCTCTTCAGGCTGAAGGAAAAGACCCGTTTGAAATAGTTAAATATGATGTTACACATCACAGCAGCGATATTCACAATAATTTTGACGAACTCGAAGAAAAAGAAGTTTCCGTTGCGGGAAGACTTATGAACAAGCGTGTAATGGGAAAAGCTTCTTTTATCAATATACAGGACAGAGACGGAAGAGTTCAGGGATATATAAGCAAAAACGATGTCGGAGAAGAAAGCTATCTTGCTTTTAAAAAGTTCGACATAGGCGATATTATCGGAATAAAGGGTATTGTTTTCAGAACTCAGAAAGGTGAAATATCCATAAGAGCCAATGAAATCACTCTTCTTTCAAAGAGCCTTAAGGTTCTTCCCGAGAAATTCCACGGACTTAACGATCAGGAACTCAGATACAGACAGAGATACCTTGACCTCATTATGAATCCCGATGTTAAGGATACGTTTATTAAGCGTTCCGCAGTGCTTAGAGAGATCAGAAATTACCTTGACTCGAAGAACTTCCTTGAGGTTGAAACTCCTGTTCTCCAGACAATCCCCGGAGGGGCTGCCGCAAGACCTTTCATCACACATCATAACGCTCTCGATATAGATATGTACTGCCGTATTGCTCTTGAGCTTCCTCTTAAGAGACTTATTGTCGGCGGTCTTGAGAGAGTATATGAGATAGGACGAGTGTTCAGAAACGAGGGTATCGATATAAGACATAATCCCGAGTTTACACTTATTGAAATATATCAGGCGTTTACAGACTACCACGGAATGATGGACCTTGCGGAAGGTCTTTTCAGAACGGTTGCGGAGAAGGTAGTAGGCTCTACAGTGCTTAACTACGGAGGATATGAGCTTGACCTCGGAAAACCTTTTGAAAGACTTACAATGGTTGACGCGGTTAAGAAGTATGCAGATGTTGACTTTGATAAAATCGAGAACACGGAAGAAGCGAGAAAAATTGCTTCTGAAAGAGGAATCGCTTTTGAAGAAAGACATGCGAAGGGCGATATTCTTAACCTTTTCTTTGAAGAATATGTTGAGAAAAATCTTATACAGCCTACGTTTATTACAGACTACCCCGTTGAGATTTCTCCTCTTACAAAGAGAAAGCCGAGCAAGCCGGAATATACGGAAAGATTTGAGCTTTTCATTGTCGGACGCGAATATGCCAACGCTTATTCGGAGTTGAACGACCCTATCGACCAGAGAAAACGTTTTGAACACCAGGAAGCAATGCGTGCAGCCGGAGACGACGAGGCTAATATGATTGACGAGGATTTCCTCACAGCGCTTGAATACGGTATGCCTCCTACAGGAGGAATCGGAATCGGCGTTGACAGACTTGTAATGCTTATGACAGAGTCTGTAAGCATAAGAGACGTTATTCTTTTCCCAACAATGAAGTCGTTAGATGGTGTAAATAAGAAAAATGATGTAAAAAAATCAGCTTCTGAAGCACCTGAAAAAAATGTAGAAGCTGAGCCGGAAAAGATTGATTTCTCCAATGTGAAGATTGAGCCAATCTTTGAGGAAATGGTTGATTTTGATACATTTGCGAAGTCTGATTACCGTGCGGTTAAGATTTTGGCTTGTGAAGCAGTACCGAAGTCAAAGAAGCTTCTCAAGTTTACATTAGACGACGGTGAACGCAAAGACCGTGTGATTTTAAGCGGTATTCACGAGTATTACGAGCCGGAAGAACTGGTTGGAAAGACTGCAATCGCAATCGTAAATCTGCCGCCGAGAAAGATGATGGGCATTGACTCTGAGGGTATGCTGATTTCAGCAGTACACGAGGAAGACGGTCACGAAGGGTTGAATCTTCTGATGGTTGATGACCACATTCCAGCAGGTGCAAAGCTCTATTAAGATGATGTAAAGATGTACCGTTTTACAAAATAAACGGGACGTACTTCATTTGATAAAAAACTGAAAAAACAGCGATTTACATCAAACTTACATCATTTGATGCAGAAATCGGTGCAAGCAACAAAAAATCGCATAATTAGTACGATGAATGGGCAATTCCAATCGGGATTGCCCATTTTTAAAACAAACAAAAATACATATCGAAATTTACAGGAGAAATATATATGGTTGGAAGAATTTATCATGTAGGACTAACGGTTTCTGATTTGGAACGCTCAATTGCATTCTACAGAGATGTCCTTGGGCTTGAGTTTCAAGGAGAGATTTTTATGGAAGGCGAAGAAACAGATAAAATGTTCCGTAGAGTAAATTGCAAAGCAAGGGTCGCTTATTTGAATGGCTCCAAGGCTGTTGAAGCACCGCCAGTTGAGCTGATTCAGTTTGTAAACAACGAAGTAAAGAAAGTTCCCTCTGATTTGTTTACAACATCCATCTCGGAAGTATGTTTCTACACAGATGATATTGATTCTGCTTACAAACATCTCGTAGATAATAATGTGGAGTGCTTGTCTGAACCGCAGTATTTCGATTTTAGAGCAGATGGATTTGGGGAAAGTAGAGCTTTTTATTTTAGAGACCCGGATGGAATCATTCTTGAGATGATGCAGCCGCTTTAATGAAAAATGGTAAGTACAGGAAAGCGGCAACTTTCAGTTTGTCTGGTTGTCCTTTGAGAGAGGAGAAATCCTTTTCTCAAAGGGCTTTTTCTATTTATACGGATATTCGCAAACTACAAGACAAAGCTAAAACTTCATATACTCTAAGCACAAGGAGGTTGAGGTTTGGCTATGAATAACAGTTTAGCAGAAGTACATCCGGAACTTGTTTCGGAGTGGTCGGAGAAAAACTTACCGCTTACACCCGATGACATTACTTTCGGTTCAAATAAAAAAGTATGGTGGAAAGGTACTTGTGGTCACGAATGGCAGACAAGCGTTAAGGCTCGTTCAAATGGAGAAAAATGCCCGATATGTTCCGGTGCGAGAGTGATTGCAGGTATTAACGATTTGGCGACATTAGAGCCGCTACTGGTAAAGCAGTGGTCGAAAAAGAATAAGATAAAACCGACAGAGGTTTCTATTGGTTCTCATAAGAAAGTAATTTGGAGATGTAAAAAAGGACACGAGTGGGAAGCTGCCGTTAAGAGCAGAACAATAAATAAAACAGGTTGCCCGTATTGCTTCCATAATAAAGTGTTGGCAGGATTTAATGACCTTGCAACGCTTCTGCCGGATATAGCTGCCGAGTGGTCGGACAGAAATTATCCGTTACTTCCAACTCAGGTTACGGTCTTTGCAAATCGTAAGGCTTGGTGGAAGTGTAAGGATTGTGGCAGAGAGTGGAACACTCTTATTTCTACCCGTTCCGGTGGCAGTAAATGCCCGCATTGCAGTGGGTACATATTTCTGAAAGGATTTAACGATTTGCAGACAACACACCCTGAAATTGCTTCGGAGTGGTCGGAGAAGAACTTACCATTGAAGCCTGATGAAGTAAATGCAAAGTCGAGGAAAAATGTCTGGTGGAGATGCGATAAATGCGGTAATGAGTGGAAATCAGTTATCAATGCCCGTGTGAAAGGTACGGTATGCCCCGTTTGTGCGGAGAGAGAAGTCCTTGCCGGATATAATGATTTGGCGACGACAGATAATCAGCTTCTCAGTGAATGGGATTATGAACAGAATAAATTGAAGCCGACAG